>Ga0222718_10001026_pt1 | contig 28201 bp, 12 predicted proteins | sample C33_27DmetaG_FD_165045 | JGI IMG/M metagenome (GOLD analysis project Ga0222718, IMG submission 165045) | Estuarine water microbial communities from San Francisco Bay, California, United States - C33_27D | ecosystem: Environmental > Aquatic > Marine > Unclassified | place: USA: California...
GAATACGGGCTTCCGCATAATTCATACTTGTTGCTGCTCCACCTGATAAAGGAGGGCCATTTACTTGAAATTGAGTGTTAGTTTCTATTGCGGGATTATCTTCGTCAGCATTTACAACTGAAACTTTACCTTTTGTTGTTAGCGATTGACCTGTTGCCGTAATCTTAGCAGTATTTGTAGCAAGTAAAGTAGTAAAAGCACCTGAAGCCTGTGAACTAGAACCTACAGTAGTAGCATCTATTGCTCCACTGTCGATGTTTACATTAGTCATAGCATTAGAGCCAAAATCCGATACAGCATCAATGTCTAATGCTTTGTGAAATTGTATTTTTTCACCGGCATTTGTGGTGTGAAAAGTTTGGTAAGCAGTGTTTGCCTCTTCTATGACTAAAGCAGTAGCAGAACCATCTACCATTTTAATTGAAGATGCAGCAGGGAATGTAATTGCACCATCACCACCTTTGAGGGTAGCATCTCCCTCTACAACTATACCTGCCTTTACCTTAAAATCTACTTCTGTTCCTGCCATTTTTTTCACCTTATTATATTGTTAATCCTTGCCAGTGTACCCTCACTACGATGTTGTCTCCGTTTGCGAGAGGGGTGACTTGTAATTCAACGTTACTACCATTTATATCTACGTTATATGTACCATTTTGAGTGCTACCTGAGTTCACAACTGCGTATGTTGTTAGGTAAGCGTTAGTAGCGTCAGAACCCCCACTTACACCATTTGTAGTAATTACCATCTCAGCAGTTTCGTGAACAGCATCTGTTTTGTTATCTATTTCTACAAGTAATTTAGCGGCTCTAAATTCTGTTCTATCAAATAACGTTACGGCTATAGGTGTGCCAGTACTAGAACTAGCAACTTCCGTTTCATTATAATCAAAACCGACTTTTTCCACTTGTAAAGTCGCTAACGGTGTCGCTTGATTAACTCCTACTCTGGTATTTCCTGTATCTACTTTCAAAGCACCTGATGCAATATTTACTGTACTACTACCTGTAATTGTTGTAAAGTCGCCAGCACCATAAACTGTATCAAAATACCCATTAGCCCATCTAACAGTGTCACTACCAAGGTTTTTACTACTGTCAGTACTTGGAAAAAGATGTTGATTAAAAGTCCAAGACTCAGTGGCATCTTTGTATAGAATGGTTTTGTTGCTATCTGTTTCTGAAGATATTAAGGTAATACCACCGTCGTTTATCGCGGCATCATTTCCAACACCATTACCTAATTCTATATTTTTATCATCGAGTTGTATGGTAGTAGAGTTTACCGTAGTAGTTGTACCATTTACTGTTAAATCACCAGTTACAACTAAATTTTGACCTACTGTAAGGGCAGCATTACTTGGCCCTATTGCGGTTATAGTGGGTTGTGAATCGTCAATATTGATTACGGAACTAGAAGCGGTTAAACCTGTACCCGCAAATAATGTAGCAACATCTGCTATTGCCTCTTTTTTAGTAGTATTAGAATCATCTGTGTCAGAGAAAGAAATAAAATCCCCATCTGCTATCGCTCCAGCACTTAAACCATTAATATCCATTGCAAGTGTGTCTCCATCTCTCAATATTTTAGTCGAGCCTTGGTATAATCTGTTTGCATCAGAAGTATTCAACCAGAGTGTATTACCAGAAGTAGCGCCCGTTACAGGATTAGAGGACTGGGGTGTTAATTCTAAACCAGTAGGGTCAATAAGCCCAGTTACAGTTAATTTACCATCTACAGTTAATTCGTTTGTACTAGTATCGAATGTTAAATTAGCACTACTTGTAAATCCACCAGAACCATCAGAAATTTGTAATCTTGTTGCTGCTCCATTTGAGCCACCTGTTGCAGTTGTTCCTTGAAATAATCTAACCCAAGCAGAGGAATCCGCATCATAAGCAAATGTTGTAGAAGAAGTAGGGGTTACAGCCTCATTAAGCCCAGTAGAGTCAAAGGTTAAGTTAGCCTGTCCTGCTGAATTGGCGTTTGAAATTGTTATAGTATGTCCCGAAGGAAATGTACCACTAGGATTTAGTGTTGTAGCGGTATTTGTTGTAAATCTAAATAATGAGCCACCATCAAAAGTGAAAGTTTGAGTTCCTCCACCACTTGGTATAGTAACTAATTTTGTCGGTCCTAACTTGAATGTTCTTCTTGCTCCATCTTGATAACCAGAAAAATACAAAACGTCGTTTGTTTCACTTTGTCCACTATCATCTGGCCCTCTACTCATCCATAAAGCACCTAATGAAGATGCTGTAAAATCACCAGTTTCTGTATTTGCAGAAGCATGAAAATTATCTAAATCAGCAGAAGAATCAATACTAGCACTAGAATCACCTGTTAATGGTGCTAAATAAATTGGAGAAGGTCTTACAAAACCTCTTTTATCATTTATTTCTGAAATAGTAATATTTAGGTCATTTGCAATAGCAGCAGTGGGGTTGTGTGTGGCTCTTATTGTAGCAATCACAAAAGATTGTTTTGATGTAAGTGAAGATGATGGGTCAGTCAAAAAAGAATTTGGCGTTAACGGGTAAGCAGAAGCAGATGTCACTGGTGTACCTTGCTCCCATTTTATAGCATTATTAGAACCATCAGAACAAAGATAGACAACAAATAGACATTCTTGTCCACTAGTTAATGCTGTTGTAGAGCCATTTTTATTAGCACTTCCACTGTTTATTGTAATATTAGCAGTAGCACCATTTCCACCACAAAAATTGTGTAAAACATTGTCTAAAACTACATGTCCTCCTTTTACATTTACAATGTGCGCATCTCCGGTAGTGGCTACCGCACCTGATAAATTAGCAGGAGTATTTCTATCACTATTGTCTGATATAGCATCTTCTAATAATAAAATTCCATTACCTCTTCCTAATTCATAGAGATTTGTAAAACTAGGAGAAAGTATGTGGCTCCCATCAACTAAACCTTCATTTCCCCCATCAGTATGACCTGTTAGTGAATTTGCCATTTTACTTTACCTCCATGATAATTTGAACTTTCATTTCATTACTAGAATCTTTTACAATTGGTCTTATAGAATGGCGGGATATTGGTGTAAACCCGCTACTTCCGCGTAATCGGAGGTGTACTTCCTTGATAGAGTCATTGAAAGATTCACTTGTTGGAAGGGTTGCTTCAATCAAAAGTGTACCAGTATCTATCACTGTTACGGTAGGCGTTACGGTTACTGCTGGTCTTCCAATTGAGCCATCACTAGAGGTTGCTGGTGTACCATCAAAACCAAAAACAATTTCATTAATATTTGATGCGATGGTTTCAGTTAAAATTCTTTTTAGGTTGTTTGATACCGCCATTATATTTCCTCCACGAATAAATTATTAAAACCTTTTACTAAACCTATAGCCTCTTTGCCTTTTCCGATTGTGCTTCTTCCAGCATTTTTACCAATAATAAAACCACTAGAACTCACCGGCCTAACAGATACTACGGCTGTAACACTAATATTAAGTTCATTAAATAACCCCATATTTTCAGTTTTTATTTGATTATTATTGTCTGGACTTATTTGAGAATCTTCTGCTATCAAACCTTCTGTAATACCCTGTAAAAGACCATCTACTCCTACACTCAAAGATAAAAACTCAAAATCTGAAAGATTTTTACCAGAGATATGGGTCGCTTCCATAACTACATATTTTGTACCATCATAAGAAATAATATTTCCCGGTCTTAAATCCCAAGCATTTCTATGTCCATTTGATGATAGAGTACCTTGCCCTGTACTGTTGGCTTTCAATATTTGTCTGGCTATAATAGAAGCCTCTTTTTCATTCTTTACAGTGATATCAAAAAGTGGTGTTAACTTAGATTGAATATTAGAATTGAATGCACCTTGTTGCCTAGAAAAATCGTTTACTGTGACTTCTGTAGGGTCGTTTAGCGCAAGGGGTATTCCTCTAACACTAACACTATTTATTGTATCATCTACAGGATTTTTTGTTTCTGTACCTATTCTATCTCTACTTAAAAGAAGTCTAGAAGAGTCTGAAAAATTAAAAGGTACATATAATAAATTAGAAAACCTATCAAACATTATTACCCTATAATCGTGGCGAGCAATAAACTTCAAAGCCGCTAAAACATTAATTTTCTTAAAATCTTGAGCAAGGAATTTATGACTGTGTAATCTTCTATTAAAATTAGAATTAGAAATATTTCTATTACTCCCGATATTAATACTAGTCATAGTATCTGTAATATTTTTTGTTAGTCTAATTGCTAAATCTGTAGTTCTAAATCCTACATCTATTGGTTGTGCTAAATTTACTGTATCTCCTACAAATCCTAAATCTGATATTTTTTTATCTTGCATATTTTTAAGATTCACATTTACACCTTTAGAACTAGATTCAAAAGAACTAGGTTTTAATCTTTGAGAGTTTTCTAAAGAATTATAAAATAACATTAAATTAGAATCTCCAGATTTAATATTACCACTTTCGTAATAAGGTGCTCCTTCGTAAGTATGACCAGCCCTTTGTGAATGAGTTAATACCACAGCAGAAGATGTCTCCTTAATTTCATAAGTTTTTTGTGAGGCGACGTGATATGTGGCAGCCTTTCTATTTTCTATAGTGATTTTATTTTTATCAGATGTTTGTGAATTTAGAGTTGAGTAATGAATTGCGTTATCTACTAAAACTGGTTTTCTTATGTCATTCATTACAGCGTCAAGGGATGCGTCAAATGAGCCAGTTGCATCTTCAACTAATGTCATGTCGCATCACCTGTGTGGTCTGAAGTACCGTATGTTACATCACCCTTATCGCCTTTAGGATGTAAAGATTGGCTAAATCTAGGTTTTACATTAAAGTCGCCATCTCTAGGGGCGTCACTAGCATGATGTTGTAGTGTGTTTTGTGAAGGAAGTAATCTTACAACAGAATCTACTAAACTATTACTATCTACAAAATTAGAGCCTTTTAAATTTGGCCCCATAGCACTAGGAACTTGGTCATTTGTAGGAACTAGGTCGTCTGTGTTTGTCATGTAGAAAATTGGCATATATGGACCATTACTATTTGGCACTCCCCTATTATCGGGCGTGTTTGCATCTGCTACTCTTCCATTAGGTGTATCGTATGTAAACAAACCATATTTACCACCAGCAGTTCCTTGGAAATAATCTCCTCCTGTTTGTGTTGTGGGTGCAGATTTAGACCTAAAAGTTTCAACATGATATTTATCTAAAACTCTAACTGGTCTTAATAAGAATTTTACAATTTGGTCTTTGTCATTATTTCTAATACTATCAGAAGTGTAATTATTTGTACTTTGATAAGGATTAGATGTATTATTAGAACCTGTTAAACTAGCAACTCCCCAACCACTATCATCAAACAAACCGGAAAAACTTCTTGCTTCTAAAATATAATCTCCACCAAGAGGTCTCATATTAGATGTGTGACTAAATTTCAAAATACCATTATTTGCACCATTAGAATTGTTAAAACTTAAATTAGTAAAATCTGCTTCAGTTAAAGTTTGTACTCCAATTGAATGCGCCCCAGTCAAAACTGTTCTTTGACCTACGTTTCTATCTGTATGTAAAGAATGAGCCTCAGTATTAATTACGATATGTGAAGTTTCTATACCTTGAATATTTTCTGCGTCAATTCCTATACGTGGAGAACTTCTTGAAATCACATCTTTGTGAGGGCTTTCTCCTACAATATTTTCAACTTTATCACTTACAACTGCTTCAGGTTTTAACAAACCATCTTGACTAATTTCTAATTTAGCACTTATCCCTCTAGGAATCTCATCGGCTTGCAGTACATCGTTACGGGGGCGTAACAGGCCCGTACCGAATGTGGGTTCTGCTGTATGTTGTGATAAAACCACACCAGTAGTATGAATTGGAACAGAAAGTTCTGTAAGAATATCTTCATTGAACATTGTAGGGTATCTTACTCCTCTTCCACCACCCATATCACCAATTCTCAAAGCATGTGTAGGAGCAAACACATCAACTAAAATTGTACTACTTCCATTATTATCATTATTTAATCTACCACCAAATCTTGGAATTGTATGATTTGTTTGTAAATCTACATCACCGCTAGAATCTAATACATTCTTCATGTTAAAAATTGGTTTTCCATTATTCCATATTCTTTGGAAAGGCGTTCTGTTGTTAGTTCTGTCGTATTCGTAAGCGTCTCCACAGTCCCATGCTGGTCTAATACCAAATCCACGCACTGGAGCACGTCTTACAGCCTCTCCACGAGTGTTACCCCACCAATCTACCATATAGTACTGAGAAGCCTCTGTAAGCCTTGTAATTGATTTACCTTCAGAATCTCCCCACCAGTCTCTTTCTACCTTGTTATTATTTCTTAGAGTTCTTACTGGCGCTCCGAAGGGTCTTACCATTCTTCTACCATCACTTCTACGAACTTGAGTTTCATATCTATCTGAACCTAATTGTCCAGCAAAGTTTGTGTTTCTTTCCATAATACCAACATAAGTTTTAGGGAATGCTCCTGCTGTACTACCGTCTGCTTTAGCCCAACTTCTATTTTCATATTGTACTAAAGGTCCTGCTCTATAGCCTACACTAGTTGCAGAAATAGCAACAGAAATAGCATCTTCTAAAGCCGCACGAGTAGGTATAAGCCCCCATCTAGGTCTATTGAGTGCTTGACGTAAACTTATTCTATAACCGAAAGGTAAGCGATAGGTCTGGTCTGTAGTTATTTTAGCAGCAGTAATACCACTACTTCTGGAGTAAGAGGCGTTAATATTATCTGAATCATACCAACGATATAAATCATCAGAAGCATATTTTCTTGGATAAATCCAACTAGCCCCCGCTTGTACAAATACATCCGGTCTACTACTATGAGGACCGCCTCTACTTCCACAAGGCCAAAATCTATTCAAATGAATAGGGGTAGTCGCTTGATTTACACCTGCTTGATTATGGTCTGAGTCAGCAACAGTGACTACACCTGTTTTATCTACATCTGGAGTTTTAATTCTCAAATCAAATGGTCCAGTGCTCATTCCATAAATTACATCTTGATAACGTATAGTTTCAAAATGCTCAGGTAATAAATTATATGCGGCTTTATCTACTGCTCTATCTGAAGTATCATTATCATAAGTTCTACTAGAATCAGAATAGAATGTATATGGTCTACCTAAGTTATGATTCCAAATACATAAGAAAGCGTCTGGAGTATGATAATTATATGTATCATTAGTACCTTGTTTTAGACTATTAATTGTGTTTGCAATTATACTTCTATTTACATTTGTAAATATACTATCTGCTGGCATTGTGTCATATGCGCTAGTTAATTTTAATTCAGTACCCTCAATTATATTATCAAAGAAATCACCAGTAGATACTCCAGTAAATTCATTAGATACGTTTACAGTACCATTTTGAAGACCAGTTCTACGTGTATATGTAGAAGTTTGACGTACACCATTAGAATCTACATATTCTAATTGTTGTCCATAATAAGGAGTTTCTGGGAATATACTAGCATCGTCTACTGTTATATCAGGAGATGATTTAGAAACAACAATACATTTTGGATTTAATGATGTATTTTGTAATATATGTGAATATATATCTGGATATATTGTTGGATATCCTGCAATTGTTAATTGTATACCTATACTACCTAAAGTACTTCTTGATAATTCATAGTAATTATCTAACCTATTTTGAGATATATGTCTAAACCCATTAGAACTACTATCATCTGGTGCTACTTTGTGAAGAATACTCCACCAAGGAATATTAATTGAATAACCGGGTGTAGATTTAGAAAAGCGTTTTGAATATGGGAAAGCCCTTCTAGTAAAACTAGGACTCTCACTCATTTCTATACCAAACGGATTGAAAGTACTTAATGGAGGAGTTTTTGTAAATTGACTACCAAAGTCTGCATCTTGGTCTAATATAATTTCATTTATGAAAATTTCACAACCCCTTACATCTGCTTGTGTTGCGTCTGATAAATACAAAACTAATGCTCCAGTTGCAGAAATATATTCAGTTCCAATCACAGTATTTACTTGTTGACTAGTTAATTTTTGAGTATTATTGTAATAATGATAGCCAATAATTTGTGTGTTGAAAATATTTGGTTGAATAACTATTTGGTAAGCACCAACTTCTCTTGGGTCTGGGAAATGATGTTGAAGTGTATATTTTTTAGCAGCCTCTAAAACTATAGTATGACCACCAGCCTTGTTAATTATTCCAGCATTCCCTCTTGCGCCTAATACCCCGTAACCATCCCATTTTATGCCAGTTTCGAACATTAGAGAAAAGCCACCACCAGCAAGGTCTGAAGGTCCTGAAGGTGTAGCAGTTAATCCACTGAAGAAAAATTCAGGTTCTAATGGACTCATTTTTTCTGTTACATTTGTTGTTATGTCAGAACTTACAGATAATGCTGTTTTTTCTTCATCGAATAATTTACGGTCTCTAAACCCATTTACAGATGCTAATTCTGCTAAATGTCTTTGATATACACTTTGATATGCAGGGTGGGCTAAATGTCCCGGTAACATAGCCATTGTAGCATTTACAAAGTGATGACCCATTCTTGGATAAGGCATAGGTGTCAAAACAGGTTTAGTGTAAATTGTATGGGCTTCTGTATCGGAATCTACACCTGTAAAATATTGAGTATGAGACATATCTGGACTTGAACCACTAACTTCAGCATGGTCTCTAATTCTTGCAGCAGCATAAAATCTAGCACTTCCTGCTGGCATGTAATATGAAGGAACTATTTTCAAATTGGTAATAGTTTGCGCGGCCATGAATTTTGTAAAATCTACATCTCCTACAACTCCTGTAAATGTAGTACCTGATATTCCTGTATAAGAAGCAACTACAGATTCTTCAGTTGTAGGATTGTAAATCCGAATAAATCTTCTATTATCTTTTACTTCTTTTGTTGCAAAGTCTGCATCATATATTCTTGTATTTATTGTATCATTTACTGTTAATACAGAAGAACTATCCCAGTCAGAAACTGTAAGAGTTTGATTTTCTACACCATTAGAATGTGTGTAAGTAGTAGGGAAACGGTGTGTGTGGCTGTGGCCCATTTTTGTTACGTGGAAAAATAATGTGCGGTCATGTAATTCGTAACTAGTTCGCAGTGGTGCGTTTTTAGTTGCTTGAACCCATCCAGTTTTGATAGATTCATTCGTTACGGGGTCTATATGTTCCCAATTCACTTCTTCATATGTAGGTGCTAAATATAGACTTCCACCATTTTCTTTATCATCAAATAAATGTTTCAAATCATTTTCAGAAAGGTCTGGGTGTAACAACCCACCACTACCAAATGTTTCATTCTGATAAGCCATAATTGGGTCATAACCAGAACGGATAACTATGTTACCGGGAATTGTTGAAGGGTCTGGAAGCACCACCATCAAATTAGGTTTAGAACCACTATTTGCTAAACTTGGACTTTTTCCTTTCACATCTCTATTTGTAACAACATTAAAAGTTCTAATTATTGTTCCTAAAGGGCTACCGCCTTGAATTGTATGTTCTTGACCACTATCATCAATTACTGTAATTTCTTCAAATTGCATTTCTTCATTTGGAATATTCATTACATTTGAAAGTAAATTTTCTTCATATGGAATTTCTATTGAAGGGAGTATTGCACTATTTGTGGTTTCAAAACTAAATCTTACATTACCAAATATTTTTTCTCCAAAAGTATGAGGTGTGTTATCACTTTCTACTCTAGTAATTTTTGGAACAGCCCCTAACCCTCTATAATTCATACTCGGCAAAGTTAAATTTCCACCATCCATTCTTTTCCAAACAATATTTTCTGTATTGAAATTTAAAGATGAACTTCTCTTATACAAATCAAAAGCATGGATATCTCCCTTCCAATAATCGTCAGGGTAATCACTATCGCTAGTGTATTCAGCATTAGGATTTAAAGTTCTAGAGTCAACATAGTACTCTGGTACAACGTTACGCTCTACCGTAACGCCCGTTTCTAGGTTATATGAACCTAAAGAGAAATCTAGGTCAGTAACCAAATTACCAGTTTTTGCTCTATCTGGTGTTGCGTTTTCTAATCTAGCATCTGTAACACTTCCGGTGTGGAAAGTATAGGCTGATAAGTCTGCGCTATAAGTTGGTAAAGCGGTATCATCTACAATTAATGCTTCTACATTTGGTCCAGCGTGTGCAGGGGCAATGAATCTATCTTGGTTATGGAATCTTTCATCCCATTGTGTTGTACCTGCAAATTCTAGTTGAGATGAACTTTCACCTTTCAAGACTAAAAAGTCTCCAACAGCAGTACTACCATCTCGGTCTTTTTTTGCAATCAAAGCGAACTCAGATTCTGAAGAAACCACTAACCAAGCATTTCCACTCAAGCCTTGAGGGTGATGTAATTCTTCAGGTAAATCCGATGTAATATCATAATTTACAGGTTTAGTGTGTAGAGTATCTGGTGCATTATCGTCTGTATCTTTTCTTGAATATGATAAATTATTTGCAGTATAAGTAACACCAGTAGAAGTATTGTAAGGGTCATTTATGTAAGTCATAAGTGCGCTACCTAAACCATCTACAGGTGGTAAACTTTCAGGACTTCTCGCTAACGGAGCAACTATTGGGATTGTACTAAGAGTATCATATACACTTGAAGATGTTCCATAAGGACTGAAATTTAGAAGTTGATGATACGCCCCTAAACCAGCAGCATAACCTTCATCTCCTACTTTCAAACTATTTAGATACGAATATCTTTCACCATGCCAACCAGCAGCGCCAACGGGTCTTGTACGGTCTATTGCGTCTACTAAACCACTAAAATGAACTTGAGTCATATGACTTCTCGTTGCTTCGTTTTCGTTATTGAAACGGTGAACACCTGCTTTACTCCAAACATAAATATCTACTGAGCCATCAATTGTAGGGAAATTATTGCTATTCGCTAGAGTAGTATTATTCTCAAATTTATTTGTATTTGAAACTCTATTAGGGGCAAGATAAAATTTTACTTTCCAACCGCTATCATTGAAAACTTCTCTAGAATGATATGTAGCCCAAGCAGCAGCACTAGTGTTAGATTTTAGCCAACCTGATGCGGGTATTTGTTCTAGTTCTGCTTGTGTTGTATGGTCTGACGAACTGTAGGTTACACTCAAAGGTGCGGTAGAAGTGTTGTATTCTACGAATGTGTCTAAGTGTACCCAACCGTAACGGTCTTGTCGCATAGAATTACCCATACTTGGCATGTGTGTTCCACCAATAGATTTCAAAGCACCAGCACCGGGGAATGAGTTTATTGCCAATCCTAAAACTGTAGCCAATTCATTTCCATTTTGACATCTTGTAGCATCAACTATGATGTATTCTCTATCTACATCTCCATCAACTAATGCTCCTTCTGCTGCTGCATAATTTAGAACCTTAGTCGTTATTGGTCCTGCTACTCTGTAGGCAGTAGGATGTAATTGACCGCTAACTCCCCAAGTTGAAAGTATTGTATCACTCTTAGGGTGTGGTGGATTAAATGTTAGTTGATTGTCCATCCAAGAGCCACCGGGATGATAACCCCCATCCATGTGGAATACATTGTCTGCACCCATAGCAATTCCAAATCCTAACATAGAATTGTGGCGTAGTGGCATAGACCGTAAAGTGTCATTGTTAGAACCTGTAGAACCCCCATCTACAAACATTTGACCATACATTCTACCACTTTCTGGTCTTTGTTTTAGAACACCTATCAACGGTTTACCTGCTGGAGTTTCCCAATTCAAAGGTGTACGCCAGTGGAATCTATGGTGGTCGTTATGATATGTACTCGTCATAGGCATATAGTCGTCTTCGTCATTTTGTATTTCATTAGGAATAAAAGTCCCTTCTGGAATTATAGACCAAGAATTACCTGTTGTTAAAACTCTTCCAGTATGAGGTTGTGTAGAATTAAAACCACTTGCATTATCAGCAACTTCTTGAGTAAAAGGGAAAGCCTGTCCGGGTCCAAAAATTATGTATGTAGTTTTATTTTCAGTTCCGTTTACATGGTCTCCGTAACGTGCGGTAGGATGAGCAAATCTCAATACTAAAGGACTTGGCTTTTGAACTACAACACCACTAGAATACGGAGCACTATTAGGATGGTCGCTGTTTATACTTCCGCCAGCATTATCTAAATCTGGAGATAATATATTGTCTCTATTGTGTGCTGGAGGAATAATACTACCCCTGTTTTGATTTAATAAAGGTGTGCCGGGGAAGAAAGCCATCATAGCGTTACAATCTAAAATTGCATGACTTGTTACAATTTCATTTGCGTTTTGAATACCAGATGAACCAGTAGGTCCAGAAGCGTATGGATGTGTATAGAAATCTGTATAATCATTCATAGTACCATCATTTACATCTAACACAACTCCACTAAAACCGCCACCAAAGAAGACTGGTACATTATTATCAATGCTACTACTTCCTCCAGTAAAGTATACTATAGTAGATGAATCTACACTTCCTAAACTTCTAAATCCATCAAATTTACTTATTTCTCCATTAGCGAATTGAGACACTATACCAACACTATTATTTGGTATTTCATTATCTTTTAATGCCGTTGTTAACATTGGAGATTGAGTACCAGCAATAGGTATGATTCTACTTAATACTGTAGAACCACCTGAATCTGCACCTTGATGCGTTTCAAATTGAGCATATACATCATCCCAAAAGTATACACTTTTTCTTTCACTTACAGAAGTTACAGTTCCTGTGTCTTTTGTTGCTGGTGCTAAAAAGTGCCAACAAACATTATCTGGGTTTATATCCACATAAGATAGTACTCCTGCATTTGAACTTGTTGATACATAAAATAAACTAGGATTATCTATCTTAGGAATTATGTGGTCTCCAGATACATTTGTAAAATTAGAGCCAGTTAAATTATTCTGCCAATTTTTTAAAGGAACTTCTTCATTAGAAGAATTAACTATAATAGGTGTTTCAGTATTACTATTAGGACCAAAAGATTTTGAAATAATTTGTAAAACTGTAAACGGAATATAACCACAATCTATACTTTTTCCGTTATCTATTTGAGTATCTGTTACAACTCTTTGTGTTCCAAAATTCCAAGTTCCAGTAGAATTATTTGTTTGTTCAACTTCTCCATATTCTAAATGTGCTGCTTGTATGCCTAAATCTTGATGAACACTAGCATAGTATTTTTTAGATAAAGGTTCAACTTCTCTTTCAGTATCAAAAGCCCTAATTACTATACTATCAGATGCTATTCCCCAATCTCCAAATGTTCTTCCATCTGCTGCATACATTTCTGTACAATCAAATTTTACACCTTCTGGATTATTTACATCTGTAGCATTTATCGCTGCCGTTGTAACTGCCGCTAATAATTCGTCAGTAACTAAAGTAGTCCAATTTATAGTGGGAGAAATAAGATGATTGGTTAATGTTACATCACCTGTATATTCAGAAACTATTCCGTAAAACTCATGGGGTCCGGCATTGCCATTTTGAGTTCTTGATGTATAATATAATGTTAAGCCAGTATCACCAGAGCCCGAAGCGTTTGTAATTTGTATTCTTCCATTTGTTTTTGGAAAACCTAAATACCCTAAAATATCATGATGTTCATTTTCTTTTGTTGGTGTATTATCGTAAGGGTCATCTAAAACTACCACTAATTTAGTATTTGAATGAGTATAACTAGAACCAAGAACTATATTTATTGCCATATTTCTTGCTGGGTAAGGATTCCAAAGCCCACCAAAATATTCTTTTTCTATATCACCAGAAAAACCAGTTAGTCTTCCAGTTGAATCCCCCGTACCAACCATATTGTTACCTAATGTAAAACCGCCATCTGCTGTATTTTTATCATTGAAGAATACACATATATCTTCTTCTATAGTATCAGGTAACTTTGTCGCAGAATTAGATAAGTCCTTGTGTACATCTGCATAAATAAATCTAATATGTCTTTTAGAACCAATGTGGTCTTTTAATTGTATACCGAATAATTGATTTTTTACAATCTCTTTTTTCTCTATATCAGCAGAAGGAACATAACTCCCATAAGACGATAAACTTGTATTTCCATATGATTGTGCAAACTGAGTATTTCCTTTTTCACCCATTCCCCATTTTCCGGCATCGGGTCCCCAACCCGGAACTCCAGCCTTAGCCATGCCACCAAAATTAATTCGACTTATTGCTCTTGACCCAGTTCTTAATCCATGAACAGTAACTTTATTCTCTGTATCTTCAAAAGACTCAGTAGTTATAGAATTGATTTGAGACCCTGCTAAAGAATTTGATATAGCCCTTAAGACCGGGTTAGTAGTATTATTATCACGAGTTGTAAAATCAGAATTTATTATAAAATTAGTTTCAAAATCTCTATTTGTTAAGTCGTTTAAAGTTGTTATTGGTGGAAACGGTCTGCCATTTTTATCAAGAGGCATAGGAGCAGGGTGTGGTTTTTCATTGGCTGATTCAAGAGGTTGACCCCAAAAGTTTTGCCAACGCCCACCATGTCCTATAATAAAATCAGGATGATAATTAGTTTGGCCTTTTGAATTATCTAACCAAACAGCAAAATTTCTACCACTAGCGCCCGGTACGGTGCTATGGATTACTATAGTGAACCCAGTATCACCTTTTTCATTTTGTACTTGTCTACCTATGTGCGCTCTAATGTAACCCATATGTGTGCCTTTATCTTTAGATACTAATGAGGAATCATCCCACCAAGGTGAAGGGTCATGTAGACTACCACCTAAATCTCCGCTTGCTTTAGGTGCTGCCGCTTGATTTATTTTTCTTACAATTTCTAATACTGCTTCTTCAACACTGTTAGTTTTCTCACCCACTTCACCAACATCAATTGTTAGTCTCCTTACAAATTCCATTTGATTCCAATGTGGTAAATGCTGTAGTCTACTCTCTTCGTGATTTGATAAATCTAAAGTTTCATTTCTTATTCCCTTTAATGACAAAAATGCGGGTATGACTCTTGTACCATCAGGTGTATCAAAGAATGTACTTCCTTCCCTTAAAGTAGCACCGCTTACATCTTTTCTTAATTTTTTAAGTTCCGTTACAAAACTATTTTCAAAACTTCTAATTCTAGAAAACTCATGTTTGATATTACTAAAAATAGATAAAACAACTTCATCAGAAGTACGTTTTGCTGCACTATCTCCCAAAGCATATTTTTTCAATCCACCAGAAATTGAATAACCAGTATGTACATGATGTCCGTGTGCTTTTCCGTAAATAGAAGGAGAAGTAGCACCAGCAGAAGATGTGGCTAAATTAGCAGGTAAAGTGCCACTTAACGGTGTTAACACATCTGTGCCTATTCTATTTGCGACATCATGTGCATAAGCAGACTCTATAAATTTAGATTGTTGTGTACTTCTAATGTAAGGATTTTGTGAAGGATATCCATTTGCTACATCTATTTGTGTAGTAGCCCAAGAAGGTCCTCCACCATTTAGTGTGGCTGTATATTCAGCCAAATCGATTAATACGCCATCTTTTACAATCTTTCTCGGCCAACCTATAGAAGCGGTTGATGGGCTAGATTGCACTTGCATTACTATATCTTGGAAAGCGATAAACTCTCTATCATGTGCTACATCATAAAGCAAAACCCTTGCGTGTCCTTCTTCTACTAAATAAGGGTCTAAATACGCTATAGTTGGTGCTTCACTTGCTGATAATCCTAATGATTTGTAGTTTTCTTCAATTGTTTTATTTACATGTTGAACGTAATTTCTAGCGGTCTCTAAACAATTTTCCCCAATTAAGAAATTTTCAAAAGGAACAGAATCTCTTGGGTTTGTATCTAAAGTACCTGTACCGCCAGTGAACCCTTTCCAAACTCTATTTTCATTCAATACGCCCCTAGATTTAGCAAACAACCCTTCCATAGCATGTGGATTGTTCATAGTCATATTACACCAAACAGTGTCACCATTCCTTAATCCACCACCAGCATAGGGATATGTCCAAGATGTGTTTAAAATAGCATCAGGGTCTTCAACAAAAGCGTTACTAAAAGATACATATAATTGACCTCCGGTAACAGTAGCGCCAGCACTTGCAGTTAAAGTAACGGTATAATCATCAGAGCCAACAAAATCTCTTTTGCTAATTTCTGAAATTGTTCCAATAGAAGTGAGTGAAGTATATCCTTGAATACCATCTGTAGCGAAAACTTGGTCTCCCACACGTAAATTTGTTCCTAATGTATTAGAAGTAAGAGGAGTAGTTGCTGTAGAATGGATTGTTACAGATGTGCTCCCAGCAATAGAATCAATTCCCCAATTAGTGGCAATCGCACAATATGTTTCGTATTCTTCATCAAGAATTGAATCAGCAGCAATAGCACTAATATTAGACCTATTGAAATTTATAATCGCTCTACTTCTTCTAGATAATGTAATTTTTTTATCAGCAGCCAGCCAACTTGGAACTGTGTTTGCTGCTCCATTATAAAACCCTAAAGCAATTGAATTTTTTGGAACATTTTCTGAATCAGCAGTTCTAATTCTTCCATAATAATGTAATCTTCTAGTAGTACCAGAATCATCTAATTCTACTTCATATAAAAAATCACCAACACTAAAATCTAAAGATGTTAAATTTTCATAACCAAAGTCTGGGAATAACTCAACATCCTCTTCAGGTAAAGTTACTATTGCAATTCCCATCCCATCACTTCCATCACTATCTTTTACAACAGAAGCAATACTTTGGATTACAGAAGATGCTCTTCTAGGTTTTATTTTTTTAGCATGAGGATTTGACTCTGGACCTGCTTTAAATTCTACAGCACTCACATATTGTCTCAAACCATAATCTACATTCCCGCCTTGCGTTTTTACACTTGCAGAATCAAAGTAGTAACCTTTTCTATTTTCAAAACCAACACTAGGTGTATAAGGTTCATTACCTATAGGAAATAAATTATTATCTATCGGAAAAGTTCCAAAACAAATAGCAGAATCTACTTGTACTTCATTTCTAAATCTTGTAGAAACAGCCCAAGGCTCATCAGGTATTTGTAAAAACCCATCACTAACAGGATTATTATTGTAAAGCGCCCAAGCACCATTTTTCAAAAATATTCTTCTAAATCTAGGGACATATTGAAGATTTTGATAATTACCAGAATACACGGTAGTATTCTCTGTAGCGTCTGATGCAGGAAAATGATTTAGATTAGCAACATACAATTCTAAATTTGAACCATTAACAACTAACTCTTTAGTTACATGAGTTACAAAATCTTCAGTTTCTCCTATGGCGGTGTTAAAACCATACGCTGACGTTTTAGTCCTATCAGAATTGAAAGACTTACCCGGCCTTTTGCCTACAGGAGAAGGGTTCCAAGAATGGGCTGTATAGGTGGCATCAATATGAAATTTAAGGGAATTATCTTTACCAACATAGATTCCTTTTTCATCGTTAGAAAATAATTGATTTTGAAATATTGGCAATTCTACCAAAGCCCTAGTACTAGCGTACTGTGTGCCTAATTGATAATCATGATTGACATCAGATGCCGCCTGTATCATTCTATCATTTACCGTAGTTCCATCAGTAGATAGTGAATCCGTATCATAATTCGGGTCAGAGCCAACTGTGAAAGATAATGGTGTGGCTGTTGAAGATAATGTAAAACTAATCTGACCTATCCCTTTTAACCAATTTTCAAAAGTAGAATAAAGATTCCCATTAGAATCTAAATATTTCTGTAAAGTTTCAGCAGGAGCAGGGCTATCAGAAAAAGTAAAACTAGTCCCGTTTTTTGAATCATACAAGGCGCTACTACCATCTTCTAGATATATTCTACCTTTTTTAGCAAAACCATATGTCCCCCAACTAGCCATATCTGGTGATTTATTATTTAATGGTTTTACATTTAGAACACCAGTATCGCTAGAATAAGTTGCAGAAGTAGTTTGAACATGGTATGCCCTTTGTGTAGAAAACGGTAAACGGGATAAAAGACTGGGGTCATATGAAGGTTTTATGTCATTTCCGCCCTGTCCCAAACCACCTAAAGAAACTGTAACTACTGGGGCGTTAGGTTCTATTTCTTTTACAATGTGTGAATCTGTGCTTCCTGAGCCGACTTGTGAAACTATTTGGTTTGTTGTACTTTCATTCGCGCCGTGGGTAGTAACAACAGTAGAAGATGTACCTCCATTTTCTTTTTCTGAAATACTACTAACCCTACCTTTAGTCATTAAAAATAACATTCTTATTAAATTAGGTTCTTCTACATCTGTTGCCACAGTTCTTAAATTGTATAATTGATTGAATCTTTTCCTATCACTTGGTTGGATAAAAAATCTAAGATTATACGCTGAGTCTTCGTTAGTAATGTGATTGTCTATTATATCAAAGAACTCATGTATAGGGCTATTAGATGGAGTTGTGCCTATATCGAATTGTCCGTTTGAAGGGCTATTGATGATAGTGCTAGGCTCTCTTCTAAAATATGTAGTTTTATCAGTCAGTACTTTGGCTTTACTTGTAGTATTAGGATAAATTAACATTTTATGAAAAACACTATTGTGGTCTTCTTTTATTGTATGAGACGCTAAGATAATCCCCGGAGGTGTATTTGGTTGTGCAGATGCTGAAGAAACAGGTGTGTAATTAATACCAGCATCATTTCTAGGAGTATAAGAAAAATCTAGTTCTACATCTGATTCATAACCTTCGGAAGTATCACCAACTAAACTATGAGGTCTATTAGTCATAGTTAACTCATTTTTAGCAGCCACATCTATGTAACCACCGGGAGCGTAAAGAGTACAGTTTGCTAAATCTGACGCAATCACGTCATACAAATAAGTGCCTTCAGCAACTAATGTAGAACCCGATGGACTCATTTGTGAAACCATAAGATATGGTTTTTCGTTTGTGTCCATTGAAGCACCTGTTAAATCAACAGCGTTATAGTGAATTAAAACCGTTTGAGAAAAACCAGTGTAGTTTAATAATTTTGGAACTTTTAATACAGCAATTCTAGATTCCCTAGAAGGTCTCAAATGATATTTTCGTGATTCTTCATTTATTTCACCATACTGAGGAACAGGTCCTTTTAACATGAATGGCGCAAAATTAAAGTTGTTGCCCCCTATTCCTATAATCTCTTTACTTCCAGAGGGTAAACCATTACTTACTATTGCAGATATAGAACTTGAATTTACAACATTAACAATTTTATAATCTTCAACTTTTCTATATACATCAATTCTTTGATTTTCAATAAGGTCTTTTGTAGCCCCTAACTGTGAAGAATCATAATAAATTTCAGTAATATCTGGACTTCCATCTACCTGCTGATGAATAATTTCTTCATTAGGCTCAGGTAACATTTTCATGAATTCATGACTTTCAACATGATTTAGGGTATGCCTACCAGAATGTCCAATCTTAAAACCATCATTTAAATTGCTAGGCCAAGTAACAGCAAAAGGATTATTCGTATCTACATCAGATGTAGATAATCTACTTGAATAAACTATACCATGTTGTTCAAACTTAGACTCATCTAATATCATTTGACCAGTTCTATCTATCATTTGTGTAGCGTAATGTAATGGTTGATATGGATATCCAGTGGCACTATCAATCAACAAATCAGAACTTATAATTACAAAATTATTATCTATACTAGACCTAGAGTTTAACATGGGTCTGAGTCCATTTCCTAAAGTACTACTTGAGAAATCTAAGTGAATACTACTTACTAAAATGTAAGGTGTATTAGTTTCTATATCATTTATTGAATGTAACCTCACTCTTTCTGGAGGAGTGTTATTAGGTTTGTATGTAGATTTATGATACGCACCCGCGTTAATTAATAAATTAAAAGGTACATGTGGAACACTTCTGATATTTTTTGTACCGGGAGTAGTTACGTTATCTACAATTTTATAATCCCCACTAGAATATGTACTACTAGTAAAATCAACACTACCAGTAGAAATTGTTTTTCCCGTTAATTCTGAGGCTAACGCTTTTGCATCAGTAGAACTATTCAAAACTATTTTAGTTAATCCAGAAACTGTAGAAGTTGTTGTATTAAAAGTATAAGAGGAAGAGAAAGGCGTTATCGGCTCATTAAAGCGATATAATGCTAAGGTGTTATCTCTAAGAATTGGTGCATTCATCATAACCATAGAATCATCAAAACCAGCAGTGATGTGTATTGCTTCCATGATACCTCTGAACTCACCACCTTTTCCACCAATATACATATGCTCTTCGTTTTCTACTAATGTAAAGTTTTCATCAATATCTTTCTTTACCATTAGTTCTCCATTCACATATAGCGCAACATCTTTTCTTCTTACTGCCGCCACAATGTGAATTAGAGGTCTATGGTTGATATTCAAAGTAGTAGAATCGTTATATGTACTATTGAATCTATTATACGGTTCAAAAAGACCGCCAAAATCTGGAGGTGGATAAACCGTTCCATCATACCCATTTGTTTCTGGTAAAGCCGTAGCAATTCTAACTTCTTCTACGCTTTCTGCTCTAGTTAAAGATACAGAGAAAACACAAGGTCCGGGCGTATCTGGAGTTCCTATTGAAAGAGAAAATTGTCCTTCTTTTGATACAACTACTCCACCATTATCAGGAATAACCCAAGCCTCTATAGCAATAGTTTTTCTAGAACCTTTCCCACTTAGATGAGTAAAAGTTTGAGAGCCTTTAGGATTATGACTTAGAAATGTAGACGCTGTGTGTCCTTCTGCTGTGGTATCTCCCAAGTCTGTATTTCTTCCTTGCGGCACAATTATACTATCATTTACACCATCAAATAAAAACGCATAAGAGTTTTCAGTTATTGCTACCATAATTATCTCTCATATTGTTGCGTCTGCTGGATAGAATGTTAAATCAAAATTATATACGCTTTCTCCAGCGTCATAATTTATATCTAATTTAGCCATAACTCCTTGTATACCCGTAAAACCAGTGTCCCGAATTTCAAAAGTAGCACCAGCAGGAGAATTATTTGCTTCAGAAGTTTTACTAAATCTAGACTGTAAAGGCCCAGTGGGCATGAAGAAGTTTCTAGCAACATAAGTATCACCGTCTGCTTGGATTGTAGAATTGTAAGGAATCTGTATACCAACAATATAATCACCATCACCAGAAAGATTGTTTACTAAAGAGAACCCCTTAGTAGCAAAAACAGCAGCAAGAGAACCTAAGCCGGTTAAAATATTATCAAAAGATAATTCCCTACTAATTTCTCTTGAAGAATTATTTATAATACCATACAAATCCATTGCTTTATCGCCAGCAGATTTCTTTTTTCCAGTAGAGCCGCCTTGGAATTTAACAGTTCTAGCAATAACTGGGTTTGTCACATTAGAAGTGTATGATGGGACATAAACCATTTTAGGATAAGCAGATTGATTTCCACCTTCACCAGATGCTGTTTGTTTAATTAGAACAGCACCATTAGAATAACCAGTTATCTCACTATCAACTATAGTTGCTGAAAGATTACCTCCTGTAGCATTATTTACCCAATCAGCAAAATAAGTAGGAAGTTGTGTTTCGTTTACATAAGTCCCAGAATTTGTTTTTATCGTTATATCATTACCGTTTCGGCCTAGACTAGCACTTTGAATAAATCTAGCAGTGTATAAGTTTCCACTTGAATCTTTTAATTGTACAGAAAAAGATGTTGCATTTATCATAGCATCTATATTACTTTGAAGAAGAAAACTAGCACCATTTAATGCGACTGAAAAATCAACTACGCCCTGAGCAAAAGCAGCACCAGTGGTAAATCTATCATCTGAAATTACACCTTGCATAACAATTAATGCTCGGCTTTTATTCAAATCAATAGCGATTCTTGCTCCACCAACGGCGGGAAAAGACGTTGGTGTAACTTCTCTTTCAGTAGTCAAAGCGAATGTGGTAGCCTCTAATTCTATTAGATTTCCATTTTCTTGAACTAAACGAATAGGAGTACCATTTGATTCAGCCATCTTTATAACCTTCCATGACTTCTATGAAAATCTGCCCTTCTAGTGGTTTCGGCTTGAATTAAATCACTTATATCTCTAGCCATTTTAGTTTTATCACTTCTATCAGTCATACCACTCATTTCAATACTGATATTATAAGTTGGTGCAGGTGAATATCCACTCATAGCCTGTGCCATTTTTACTTGGTCTGAACGTGTATCTTGTACACCACCCCTCCCAAACATACCAAAAATACCAGCACCGGGGTCAATTGGTCGTTGGTCGAATAACATAGGATTAGTTGGGCCACCACTCCCTAATGCTGCGGCTCTTGCTAATGCCTCATCCATCAATCTTTTGTCAGATTTAGCGCCACTACCACCGTTTAATGGGTCAGGAGTAGGAGACGTTTCATCTCCAAAAATTTTGTCTTTTGCTACATCTAACAGAGATTCTAACCCCTTCATTTGTGACTCAAACCAACCACTAGCAGCCTTTTCTAAAGTTTGAAATGCAGCAAGCCCCGCACCAAAAGCCCCGCTTAATAAAGGTCCTAAGCCTGTAATCATCTGAGAAAGATTGGATAGACCTAAAGACATTATCTTAATTGTATTAGATGTGTGTGCTAATTGTGATTGAATCGGTAGTACCATCAGAAGTCCTCCAATTCAAGGAACGAGTAATCTACTTTAACTGTTTCATTACCAGTCGTATTTTCTTTATTTGCTTTCTCTTGTTCTTTATTTTTTTGTTCATCAATTGCTATGGCCCAAACATAAGATTGTGTAAATACTTCTGGGGTCATGTTTAGTACCTCGGTTAATGAAATGCCATAGTGTTTTGCCACTATGTAGGCAAGCATCTGAAATTGCAATTCTATATCTTCAAGCGTTGTTGATTTAGGCTTTTGAAGAAATTCTTGCAATCTCAATTGCTTGCTTTGGTAAACCCCCCTTGCATTACCTTCGCTAATTCTTCGGGATTAGGTAAATGCGAGGCAATCTGCTGACCCGCAAAACCATTTAAGTTCATTATTTCATCAGTGGATAAATGTGGATTTGTACGCACAACCCAATTTGTGAAGGCGTAACGCCAATACGCTTCTAAGTCTAAAGAAACTTCACCTTTATTCATTACAAACATTTCTTGCGCTGCTTTCTGTATATCAAAAAACGACATATTTCGCACCCATATTTCCATGATAGCCTCGCTATCATCTGGGTCTACTTGTATTTCGTGTCGTCTTTCATTCATCTGGTTCATTATTCTGTTCTTGTCCACTATTGGCATTTTCTTCCACCTCGGTTGCAGCCGTATCTACGGGGGCATCCAACGTTTCTTCAGCAGCCGTAACGGGCGTTACGGGGGCTTCAGTTACGTTATTTTGGTTGCTTTGTGTTCCTTCATCATCTTGGCGTAAGCGAAGTACGACTTCGGCCTTTGTACCTCGAATAGTAATGTCTCTTTTACGACATTCCTCTCTTAGTTCGACCACGGTCCACGAATTATAATCATTTGATTGAAACATAACGTTTGCTTCAATTGTTTGTATAGGGGGTTTTATTTCCTCTTCTTGTATATCGACCACAGGATGCTCGTCAATTCCAACGTCACTGTCCTCGCTGTCTCCATCTTCTGCATCAAGTTCTGTAGGTTCTTCAACAATCTCTTCAACTCCTTCAACTTCTAAAGCGGCTTCAACCCAAGTAGGTGTTTCTTCTTCTAATACCACTGTGGTTTCTTCTTTTTCACTTTCACTTTCACTTTCACCTAGTCTACTCATTCTAGATTTTGGTCTAGAAATCTGTACAATTTCAGGTTCTGGTAAAACGGGTAAATCTACTATTTCAGGTTCTTCCACTATTTCAGGTTCTATATCTTCAGGTAGATACTTCATAAAAACCTCATCTATTTGAATACGGTTTCTATGTCTCATCATTTCAGCCTTGAAAGGGATTCCTGTTTGTTCACACATCCATTCTATATAATTGAATTTATCAGTTCTATTGAAAGTAACAATTCTTTGAGACTCATCAGGTAACATATTATTTTCTCCTTAACTGTGTAGTAATGTATCTTTCGCTATAACATGCATACTCTTAGGCATTATCTTCATAACGGAACGTAATGGACCTTTATCTTCAGGTATAGGAAGAGGTGCTTCAGTAATATAATAATCATCAATCACTATATCTAAAGATTCACGAGTAGAACCTGTACCTTGTTTTGTGAAAGAAAGTCTAATCATATCAGCGTCAGTTGTATCGCTAGTATCTTCATCAAAATTGTCTATACCTCTTCTCATACGATGATAAAATACAGGGTCGTCCACTATTATTTCCATTTCTAAATCATATTCGGTTTTACCCTCAACTGCTAGTGAAGCATTTCTTGTTCCAGCAAATGGTACTTGGTCTGTCTCAGCGTCTGCAATATGAGCACCGTTAATTGTGTAATATTGTTGTACACCTGTACTACCATTTAGCGTGAAAGAAACTACTTGACCTAATTGTACACCTGCAACTTGTATTGTACCATTATAGAACATAAAAGGTTTTTGTGTTCTTTTTGCGATACCCGCTTCTTTTCTTTTTACTTCGTTATTAGCAGTATCTTCAAACAACCTGTGAGTGTCGTATCTATCACCTTTTGTGTCTTCAAGACGACCAGTATCAGTGTAAACTAATGTACTATCAAAATCAACTGATAGACGTAATGCGGCATCAGTATCTGCCACCATTGAAAAGTTCTTTACTTTACAACCTCTAAATACACGAGTTAATTGTTTAGAATCAGAAACCCCACCATCAAAAGTACCTTCATCGCTATCTGCATCAGTTCTTCTTACGCTAACTTCCATAGCAAAAGAAGGTACTGTAGTTCGACTAAAAATTAATCTTTCTACAGGGTTTACTAGACTTCCTGTAGAGGGTGTTAAGTGAGGTGAACCATTAGATGAATCTGTTTGAAATCTATTAAATTTTATAGAAGTAGTAGTAGAAGCGTGTGCAAAGTTAAATGGGTCGTCTACCCATATTCTCCCAGCACCACTACCAGTATCTTGAATATGTACTATTCTTCTTACTTCTTGCTTTGTTGCTTTAGAAATTATACTATTAGCGCCTTGCGCGGGCCAAGTACCATCACTTGCTGTTTCTCTATGAACTTTAATATCAGTTGTGTTCTCATCGGCTATTATCACGTAATCACCAGCAGCAACAGGAACTGAATCAAAAGTTGGGGCGCTAGAGCCTCCAGAATATGTAAAACTAGAATCACCAACTTCTATCGCTGCTGAAATAATAAAATTAGCGCCGCCTGTTTCTTTTGTGGCATCGGAAACATTCGTTGCTTCATTTCCAAGGCAATAATATAACCATCTGGCGTTGTGAATATTACATTCAAAAGAACCATCTAAATTAAGGAATCTTCCGGGTACTTGAACAGCAACATCTCTTCCCAAACCAACCACATGGTATCTCTTTAAATCGACTTTAGTTTCAGGTAAAGTTACTGTACTTACTAATCCTACAAATTGGTCTGTTAAAACCCTTTCTTTTGCAAGAAGAGCACTAGCGTCGTATGACATTTGCGTATCAATAGAGGGTGTAGAAAATGGTAAAATACGCATAAATTCATTTGCTACAGAGTCCTTGTTACCACCACTATGGTCTGTTTTTAGAGCAGGAGTTATGGTTAACTCCGTAGCACCACTTACCACAGCGTGTTTGATGATTGTGAATGTTCTACCAGATTTCATATAATCATCAGCAGTTAAAAAATTAGTACCTTGAAGATTTGTAAAAGCAATTTTTGACCCCACAAGCATTCCTATAGGCATTTTTAAAACACCAGAATCAACAATTCCTGCACCTCCACTGAAAGTAATAATTGAAGTATCTTTATCTAAATCACGAGTACCTGTTTTCGCTCTAAAAAGAAAAGATGAGGCATAGTCGTGGGGTAGGTCAATTCCACTTTCGTGACCGAATGTTACTTCGGTCAAATCTCCTTTATACACTCGGCTCGGCATACTAACACCTCATGGGATAAGTTCAGCAAAGATAACTACTTCTACTTGAAACGTGGTTCTGAAGATAAATTTGGTTCTATCTGATAAATCTGTACGAGTTTTGTAAACCATTCTATCATGATTTACACCATCACCATTTCTTACTAAATGGATGCATCTTCTGATTTCATTTTCCATCAATTGCTGTTGCTTTCTACTTTTCATAGTACGAGCGTCTAAAGTAATATTAATTCTAGTAGTTACAAAATCATAAAGGATTTCTGGAGTCTCTTCATTATGGGCTGTCTCAAAAACAAAAATATAATCATGTTTTTTCAAATCTATACGCTTACCTCTCTCTGGAGCAGTTTCAGCCATATCTACTATTATCGGTTTGATGCCGTTAGTATTACCTCTATTCCAATTATCTTGCAGGGTTTTAATTACTAAATCTATTCCTTCTAGCCACGTCGCTACCAATTTTTTCCACCTCCCTCAAATGATAAGTCGTATCAGGTACAATAGAACCACCACGGTATTCAATATTACTCTTTCTTAACTCCGGTGATTCTGTAAGCATTCTTTTATCTACAAACTCGTTTACTGTATTCTTATATTCTTCAGAAACAGGATTACCATCTAAATCTTCAAAACTACCATCGGTGTTTTCTTTTATTTGTGCTAAACCGTATTCTTGTCTTTTAATTCTATCCTTGTATTCAGATTCTTGTAAAATAAATTCTTTCAACTGTTTTTGTGTTTCTTTATCGTTAGCAAAAGCGTCACTAACTTGTTTTAAGAATATTTTAGTCTCTCTTGATGGCTTCAAACGAAAGCCACCACCTCTATATATCTAGGAAGCATTCTATCAATATCCTGTTGATAAAGTTGGATTTTAGAAGTTAAATCAACATTTTGTGTACCTTCAGGAATCAACACACTTCTATCATCTGAAAGTAATAAATCAATAGCGACCATCTTAGTACAGATATCTTCTATAGCCTTCTCTAAGTATCGCTCTCCGTATATGTATGAAACTTTTACAGCATTCCACTCAAAGAAAGGATATGAATTATTAAAATAGATAATTCCCATTTCGTGGTCTAACCACCAATCTCTCAATCTACCTTGGTCTCCACTAGCACTACCTCCTTGTAAATCAACAGATAATCTATGTTGAGTTATTTTTGTTCCTGTTGAGTTAAGGGTACTTAATGGCGTACCATTCAAGTTTACACATCCTGTAAAAGTACCAAAAGCAGTTACAGCACCAGTATCGGGGTCTAATGTAGTTGCTGTCTTACCAGTATAAGATAATACTTCGTTTCCTATTTGTAGCAGTCCTTTTTCAGCAAATGTTGTAGTATGAGACGGCTCAGTGGTGGCTTGTCCATCTTCATAAATATACCCAAGTGTGACAGTAGTTGAACTAACAGATGCGCTATAAGCGGTAGCAGACCCTGTTTGGGATATTTCTATATTGCTAGTATCAGAAACCGCTATGGTATTACTTTCTCCTGCTTGTGTGGCTCTCATACTACTTATCTTTACTATACCAGTACCGTAATCAGAATTAGCAGTAGCCAAAAACTCATTATGAACTGCAACATTATCGGTACTACCTTCAAGAGTAAAAGCAGGAGAAAACTCTACAGCAGTTTTACCTATCCTATCTTCTTTGTTAATTAAATCAGCAAGATTTTGTGCAGTAGTAATTTTATCAAAATCTGAACGCCATTGTGTAGTACCTGTACCAACTGAGAGTGTGGCTACACTACCGTTACCGGGAGATAAGTATATTGAATCTCCTGATAGTTTTGAATAATCAGTAATTTTAATACGGGCTTCAGCAGAGCCAATTTCTCTATAATCGTCTCCTTGCCACAATTCTATACGCAACATTTGCTGAACATTACGGAACAATAGGGGGGTTGTACCAACATAATCTGTGTAATATCGTCTCCTATATGGTTTGTAGGTGTCAAAATTGATATATTCTGCTGAAACTAGATTTGGTCTCCAAGAATTATGAGTAATATTATCTATCCTATCTTGACATCTTTTTATGAGTTCTTCAACTTTAGAACGCTTTACACCTCTTGTTCTCCCGTTAG
>Ga0222718_10001028_pt1 | contig 28165 bp, 21 predicted proteins | sample C33_27DmetaG_FD_165045 | JGI IMG/M metagenome (GOLD analysis project Ga0222718, IMG submission 165045) | Estuarine water microbial communities from San Francisco Bay, California, United States - C33_27D | ecosystem: Environmental > Aquatic > Marine > Unclassified | place: USA: California...
TGAAAAAGAAGGTATAAAGTTGCTCTAGCCAAGGGTTAAATGTCCGAGATAACCTTATAGCTCGGATCCTCAATGATGTTTACATCAATCAACGTATCGGCATTCGCGAGCAGCCTGCGGCAGTCTTGACTTAAGTGCTTCAAATGGATTTTCTTTCCCGCTTGTAGATAACGTTCGGTGAGCCTATTAAGCGCCTCAATTCCTGACATATCCGCGACCCTGCTCTCCTGAAAATCAATCACCACCTCATCAGGGTCGTTTTTCACATCAAACTTATCTCCGAAGGCCTGAACTGAACCAAAGAACAGTGGTCCGTAAATTTCATAATACTTCACTCCTTTTTCATCTATGTGCTTTCGAGCTCTGATACGCGTTGCGTTTTCCCAAGCGAATACCAATGCCGATATAACCACGCCTATCAATACGGCTAGCGCTAGATTGTGGAGCAAAACGGTAACCAAAGCCACAATCACCATCACCAAAACGTCCATCACAGGCATCTTTCCAAACGTTTTGAGGCTCGCCCATTCAAAGGTGCCGATGCTTACCATGATCATCAAACCTGTTAAGGCGGCCATAGGCACTTGCTCGATCAGGTCGGAGCCAAACATGATGAATACTAAGAGCATTACTGCAGCCACAATGCCCGACATTCTTGCGCGAGCTCCAGAGGAGATATTGATCAGACTCTGACCAATCATCGCGCAGCCTCCCATTCCAGAGAAGAATCCTGTGATGGTATTGGCCATGCCTTGTGCTACGGCTTCCTTGTTTCCCCAACCTCGGGTTTGGGTTATTTCATCGATTAGGTTTAACGTCAACAGGCTTTCAATTAACCCTACACCCGCTACAATGAGTGCATAGGGAAATATGATTGTTAGTGTCTCCCAGGTGAAAGGAATGTCTGGGATATGAAATGGTGGAAAACCTCCATCAATCTGAGCAATGTCTCCCACGGTTTTCGTATCAATATCAAGCCCGATGACCACAGCAATGACCACCAATATGGCGGTCAACGAAGCTGGAATCTTCTTAGTAATTCTCGGTAAACCCCAAATAATGAACATGGTAATTCCCACCAGTGCGAGCATCACATAGAGCTGCATACCCGACATCCATTGCAAACCTGTTTCAAGCGACCCTACCTTGAATTGGTCGAGTTGTGCCATAAAAATGACAATGGCAAGTCCATTGACAAAGCCAAACATCACCGGTTGGGGTACCAAACGAATGAATTTTCCTAATCGAAGAAAACCTGCAGCCATTTGTATCAATCCCGCCAAGACCACGGTAGCAAAAATGTATTCGACCCCATGGCTTATTGCCAGACTCACAATAACTACGGCTACAGCACCTGTGGCTCCTGAAATCATTCCAGGCCGACCACCAAAAATGGAGGTGATCAGCCCCATGCTGAACGCTGCATACAGTCCTGTCAGCGGAGATAAACCATCGATCATAGCAAAGGCTATCGCCTCGGGCACAAGGGCAAGAGCCACCGTGAGCCCGGAAAGAATTTCGATTTTGTAATCGACTTTCTGTTTAAAATCAAAGAGGTTGATGTATCTGCGCATAGCTCGAAAAAAGGGCGCGAAAGTATTGGTAATAAACGAGGGAAAATGTGTTGCGGTGTCTTATTCCACTCTGCCATTGCTTCGTGCCTAGTCATGCCAAGATCGCACAAAGTGCGAGTCTCGAAGGGTGGCTTGATAGCCCCAAAAATCCCAGTTCAAAAAAGTAGCTTTGCACGTTTGCCCAAAAAACGAGAATTACGTGGAATTTAAGCTCAAATCAGACTTCAGCCCAACGGGAGATCAACCATCAGCCATTAAGCAATTAAGTGAAGGTGTAAACGAAGGCATCGAGCATCAGACACTGCTTGGTGTGACCGGCTCTGGTAAAACCTTTACCATGGCCAACGTGATTCAAAACACACAGCGCCCTACCCTTATCTTAAGCCATAACAAAACCTTGGCGGCACAGCTCTATGGCGAGTTTAAGCAGTTTTTTCCTGAAAACAAGGTGGAGTACTTTGTGAGTTATTACGATTACTATCAACCCGAAGCTTACATACCCACTTCCGACACCTACATCGAAAAAGACCTGAGCATCAATCAAGAAATTGAAAAGCTACGATTGAGCACCACTTCTACCCTACTGAGCGGACGCAGAGACGTAATTGTGGTGAGTTCCGTTTCATGCATCTATGGCATGGGTAATCCCAGCGACTTTTACGAAAACATCATTCAAGTGAGGGCTGGTGAAACCATTGGCAGAAACAACCTCCTCCATCGATTGGTAGATTCTCTTTACTCCAGAACCACGGCTGATTTTCAACGAGGTAACTTCCGTGTGAAGGGCGACACCGTAGACGTTTACTTGGCCTACGATGATGTGGCATTGCGGTTTCACTTCTTCGGGGATGATGTAGAAGAAATTGAAACTATTGATCCATTCAACAACACCCGAATTGAAATGCTTGACGAAGTGCGCATCTTTCCTGCAAACATCTTCGTGACCACCAAAGACAGCATGCACGCTTCACAAATTCAGATTCAAGACGATCTGCAGGAACGCATTCAGCAGTTTCTCGATGGCGGACAACCGTTGGAAGCAAAAAGGCTTGAAGACCGCGTGAACTATGACCTCGAGATGATGCGTGAGTTAGGCTACTGCAATGGCATAGAAAACTACAGTCGCTATTTTGATGGTCGCGCACCCGGGTCGCGCCCCTTCTGCTTGCTGGATTATTTCCCAGATGATTATCTGATGATGATTGACGAGAGCCACGTTACCGTTTCGCAAATCAGCGCGATGTATGGTGGCGATCGCAGCCGAAAAGAAAACTTGGTGGAATATGGTTTTCGCTTGCCAGCCGCCATGGATAATCGCCCGCTGAAGTTTGAGGAATTTGAAGGACTGCAAAACCAAGTAATCTATGTGAGTGCCACACCAGCCGATTTTGAATTGCGCAAGTCTGAGGGAATTATGGCAGAACAGCTGATTCGGCCCACCGGATTGATTGATCCGGAAATCATTGTAAAACCCACAGCCAATCAGATTGACGATTTGCTAGAGCAAATACACCTGCGAATCGAAAAAAACGAACGGATATTGGTGACCACCTTAACCAAGCGCATGGCCGAAGAACTGGCCAAGTATCTGTTGGATTTGGATATTAAATGCCGATACATCCACAGCGATGTGGATACGCTGGACCGCGTAGCCATATTGCGCGAATTGCGCACGGGAGAGGTAGATGTGCTGGTGGGCATTAACCTGCTGAGGGAAGGATTGGACTTACCAGAAGTATCGTTGGTTGCGATCTTGGATGCGGATAAAGAGGGTTTCTTGCGCAGCAACCGATCATTGACTCAAACTATAGGAAGGGCTGCGCGCCACGTAAATGGCGTTGCCATTTTGTATGCCGACACCATTACGGACAGCATGCAAAAAACCATGGATGAAACCAATCGCAGAAGGGCCAAGCAAATCGCGTACAATGAAAAACACGGCATTACCCCAACGGCTATAACCAAGGCCATTGACGATACGCTGCGGTATGTTAAAGGCGATGCATACAAGTCTAAAGAAGAAGCCGATGTGGCCTTGGGCGTGGCGGCAGACCCCATAGTGGAATACATGACAGCCGAACAGCTTCAGAAAACCATTGACAAAACGAAGAAACAAATGGAGAAGGCGGCTAAAGATTTAGACTTTATGCGGGCGGCCGAATTGCGAGATGAGTATTTTACCTTGAAAGAGAAACTAGCGGAGAAGCAATAAATCATACCAATTAAGCACAGAGAGCCGCTTACAATAACATGTACCCAAAATGCACGACTGATATTTTCAAGATTTTTCGATAACCCTTTGTTTTACAGCGTTTTGAAAATGTTATTGGAGAATTTCAACGCCCATAGGACTGTTTAGCCTAATGCTCGGTCATTGTACGCTATCCTAGTGATCATAAAGCTTGCGCCTTTTTGCTTTCATCACTCAACATCATAACAGCTAACCAAAATGACACATAAGAGTTATCGTTTTCGGGGTATAATACATGTTATTTCGTACCTTTTTTCCTCATAAAACAAGTCCGCGGTAATAATAAAAATTAAATATGAAAAAAATACTTATCTCCATTCTGGCGACAACAGCCATAATTAACTCAGGGTACTCTCAAACATTTATGAGCCAAACTATACAGCATGATGATTTAATAAGAGAATATAGCATTTATGTTCCAGCAAGTTATGATGGAACTACAAATTTTCCTTTACTATTTAATTTACATGGAGGAGGTGGTACAAATTCCACTTGGCAAGCAGCTTCCGACATGAGACCTATTGCCGATACTGCTGATATTATTCTAGTTTATCCCCAAGCACGTCCTGACCCAAGTGACGGAAACTCTTTTAACTGGATTCCTAAAGTGCCAGGTACTTTTGATGATGTGTCCTTTGTTAATTCATTGATAGATACGATTGCTAGTAATTACCTAATAGATCAGAATAGAATATATGCTTGTGGTTATTCATTAGGAGGTGATATGTCCTTTGAGCTTGCTTGTAGACTCAATAACAGAATTGCTGCTATAGCTCCAGTAGCCAGAACCATGCAAGCCAATCCAAATAGTTTTTGCTCTCCGGTGCATCCCACTGGAGTTCTTACAATTCTTGGTACGAATGACATAACTTCTCCATACACTGGGATAATATATCAAGGTGTAGAATATTATCTTTCTGCAGCAGCAACACATTTATATTGGGCAACTCATAATAATTGTAACGCAACTGCTACCATGAGTCCTGTAAGTCCAAGTGTTGAACGATATACTTGGTCCACTCCATCCGGTTGTGCCTACGTGGAGGAATTAAAAGTGATAGGAGGAGGACATGATTGGCCTGGAAGTTCTGGAAATATGACGATTGATGCGAATAAAGAGATTTGGCAATTTGTTTCACGTTATGACATAAACGGATTAATTGGATGTACGACAACTTCATTAAATGAATATAGTAGCACACATGAAAATTATAGGGTATATCCCAATCCTGCAAACTCACAAATAACTGTAGAAATGGATATAGCAGAGGAAAAAGAATTTAAAATTTATTCAACTATTGGTGAAGTCATGTCAAGCGGAAGACTGACTTCTGATATTAATACAATTGACCTTTCACCATTACCTCCAAACGTTTATGTTTTGAATATTGAAAATCAATCCATAAGGCTGATAAAAACAAAATAAAAGTGCATAACAAAACTTAAACTGCATTAAAACGCAGTTTAGCCAGAACGTTGTGTGTGATCATAAAATAAAACTATGGATATATTAAAATTAGCATCAGAATGGGCCAAAGCCGAAGTCTTCTCGACTCGTTTCTTCATCTTTTTTGCAATTGGATTTTTAATCGCAAGCGTTGGGTTTTGGCAGTTAGGTAAAACTGATTTAGCAAGGGCTTACATCATTCCAACGTTAGTGGCAGGAATTTTACTTGTGTTTATTGGTTTTGGACTTAATTACACAAATATTCAGCGAGTTAAACAATTTGAAAAGGAATACAGTACCGATGCTTCTGCATTTTACCAGTCAGAAATTGAACGAACAGAAAGGACTTTAAAAGAATATAGTCTTGTATTTAAAGTAATTCCTATTTTAATCGTCTTAGCAGCATTACTAATTCTGTTTATAGATACACCAACTTGGAGAGCAATTAGCATTACAACTATAGCTATGCTGATAGTTATCTTATTAGTTGACGGAACGGCACATTCAAGAATTGAAAGCTATCACAAGGAATTGAATTTAGTGGGTATAGAAAAGTGAAAATAACTACACACATCAAGGTGTATAGTGTGTTCCCTTCAGGATACTACGACACTATACACGAAACTTCTGTAATACATTGAGAGCAAAACCTCTGGGGAATTACTACAACATATACATTCTCTCTATATTAATTATCTCTTTAGGATGTAGAAAGGTAAATGATGATTGTAATCTGTATGACTATCCCAATGCGCCTAATGTGGAATGGAATACAGAAGTTTCTGGATCAGAAGAAGAGTCCCATGGACACTTTATCTTAACATGTTCAGATGGGGGATATCTACAAGTTGGGGAAACTGGTTATTTTCCCAATTCTGCTAAAATCCTTGTAGTTAAGACGGACAACTCGGGCCAATTAATTTGGAAAAAGGAATTTGGAAACAATGGCAATAACCTTGGCAATTCTGCCATTGAAACAACAGATGGGTATATTATTTGCGGAGCGATCAATGGAAACAGCATACTGATCAAACTCGATAAGACAAATGGTAGTCAGCAGTTTATAAAGACCCTAGACAATGGTGGAACGGATGCTTTCGAACACCTTGCTCAAATCCCCAATGGATACTTAGCTGTAGGTTACAATAATGCCGAAGACAATACAAACACATTTTTTACGGAAGGAATTGGATACATAACTTTCCTCGACTCAAATGGATTTAAGACAAATGGAATTGAAATTGATAATTATTTAGCCCAAGCATACCGAATTAGGAGTTACGATAACAACTATTACATATCTGGACTAACTGAAAATGCCAACGACTATGGTCTGGTGAAGTTAGACAGCCTCGGAAACATTCTTTGGAGTAAAGTATACGGAGGCGCTTTTCCTGATCATTGCTTTGGCATGGATATAGGGTCAGATGGATCCATTTTTTTAACAGGACATACTTTATCTAGTAACGAAAACTGGGACACGTACACCATGAAAATTGACCTTATTGGAGATAAAATCTGGGAACAAAAAGTAGGGAATCCAAGAGGGTTCGAGCCAAAATTCATTCATGATGAAGCTTGGGATGTCAAAAGCACTCCTGATGGCGGCTGCATTGTTGTAGCCGGAACTGGAGACGAGTATAGGAGATATAAAAGGCGCTGTGGTGATGATGGTGATAATTCAAACACATGGCACATTTATCTTATAAAGTTTGATCCTAATGGCAATCTAGAATGGCAAAAAACGTACGGTGGAGGAGAGAATATTGATTGGGCTGGAGAGGCCATTGATATCACCTCTGACGGAGGTGTAATTGTGGCACTGGACAATGGAAAATTTGGTTTTGTGAAAATAGAGCCATTTTAATTATTAAACTCGTTACAATAAAGCCTAAACTGCATTAAAATGCACCAACGCAACCGCCTTAGGTCTAACTTTAGCTATTTCAGATTCTGCTCCTGCTTACCTGTAAAGCACCTCCAAATCTTGGCATGCTCTATTAGACGCCGAAAAGTGTGAACTTTCTAAACACGATAGCACACCGCATTGATGTTCATGCCCGCCCCTACGGAGGCAAACAAGATGACATCACCCTCTACTAGCGAATGCCCTTCGAGGTGACCTCGCCTCACCCTGTCAAACAAGGTAGGTACCGTGGCGACTGAACTGTTTCCCAACTCATGAACGCTCATGGGCATAATCATATCGGGAATTTGCTTGATGCCGTATAATTTGAAAAATCGACTGATAACTCCAACGTCAAGTTTCTCATTGGCTTGATGGATGAATATTTTCTTGATTTCGTCAATTTCAATTCCAGCTTTGTCTGCGCAGTATTTCATGGCTGAAGGCACATTGGTAAGGGCGTATTCGTAGACCTTTCTTCCCTGCATTTTGATGTAGCGAATCCTACCGTCCGATTCTGGAAAATATGATTTACCCATGTTTATAAAATCAAACTCCTCGCTAGAGTGTGACATGGCTGCGGTTGACAGTATGCCTTGATTCCGATCACTTTCTTTATACTCCAGCACACACGCACCAGCACCATCCGAAAATATCATGCTATCGCGGTCATGGTCATCAAGCACCCTTGACAGGGTTTCACTTCCGATAACGAGTATGCACTCTGCCTCACCTGCTTTGAAAAAACTATTGGCCTGTATGACACCTTGCAGCCAGCCGGGGCACCCAAAGAGTACATCATAAGCAACACAATATGGATTTTTGATTTGAAGCCTATGTTTTAATCTTGCCGCCAAGGATGGAACATTGTCGGTTTGAATGGTGTGTTTGGTAACGTCTCCAAAGTTGTGTGCAAAAACGATCTGGTCTATGGATTCGGGATCGATGCCCGCATCAGTAATTGCATGTTGTGCAGCCAGAAAGCCAATATCAGATGAACACAGATCTTCGCTAACATACCTCCTTTCTACAATTCCAGTAATGTCCTGAAATTTTTGAGCAATCACCTCAGCCGGGGTGGTGATTAAATCACCATCGGCTGAATAAAAGTGATTGAGATGAAAGGCATTATTGGTTTTTATGATATCCGGAATGTAGCTTCCTGTTCCGATGATTTGAGTACGCTTCATAGATAGGTTAAACCCCGAAAAGTATACTCTATTTTAAAGCTAGGCTCAAAAACCCCCAAATACTTGTAAAATTTTTGAACCCGCTTTTACTCAAACTGATGATTAAGGCACTCAATTAGAGCCGACTATCGAATTAATGTTAACTGGCCATGTATTTCTTGATACTCGCCTGAGGAGCGTTGCCATAGGATATGGTACACGTAAACTCCAGCTGGAGCCAATCTACCATCAATCATTGATCCGTCCCATGTCATATTGAAATCATCGCTCTCAATTAATAGGTTTCCCCAGCGATCCCAAATCTTTATTCCGAACTTCTTTCCTTCATTAAATCCCGAAAACTGAAAAACATCGTTGTCACCATCTCCGTTGGGAGTAAAGGCTGAAGGAATATACAGCGTAGTTATAGGTTTCACCTCAACGAGTTCCTTCGTAGAGTTATCGCATTCGTAGGCATTCCAAGCAGTTAGCCGCACTTCATAAGTACCCGAATTTTGATACGTATAAAGTGGAGCAAAATCCGTTGAGCTTACGCCATCACCAAACGTCCATTGCCATCGTGTTCCGTTGATTGTATTATTCTCAAAAGCAACTGCGGGATTAAACATGTCAATATCAAGATTTAGGATGCGAAACTTTGCATTGGGCTTTGGCAACACCGTCAATGCATTGTTTTGAATTACCTCACTTGCACACCCAAAATCAGATCTGGCCACGAGCCGCACCGCATAAGTGACAGGCTCTAATGTGTCGTTATAGGCTCTCAGCTCTGGATTCTTTTGTTGACTAACAACTTGACCATCGAGGTACCATTCATAGGAAAGCGTTCCTGAGGAAATTTCACTTTGATTGGCCGCATAGGTCTGCAATGGTGTACATGCCACTTCATCGATAATCTGAAATGCGGCCATTGGCTTGGGTGGTATTTCAATGATTTGCTCGGCATGGTTGCTACATCCATACGTAGAGGCGATGGTGAGCTTGACTTTTTTAGTTCCCTCAAGACTATATACATGACGAGGATTTTCGGAGGTTCCGGTTTGGCCGTCACCGAAGTCCCAAACCCAAGATTCGATAATGCCATCATCAACCGTACTGAAATCTTTAAACTTTGTTTCCCCCATTTGGCAGCCTATATCCACATCAAAATCTGCCGTTGGCAATGGGAAAATTTCTGGATACTGACGCACATTATCCATACAACCATAATTGGTTGTAACCGTAAGCTTCGCACTTACTACCTCAGAGATTTTGGTTTTGTACGTGGGATTCTGTTTCGTACTAGTGACTTCATTAAATTCCCAAAACCAATCGGTGATGTGATCGCCTCCAGGGGTGGTTTGAACCAATGTGCTCAAATCTCGAAATGGCAATGAATTGCCTTCACATACATTGTTTTGCCATTCAAAGTCGGCCACAGGTGCTGGATAAATTCGGATAGAATCTTCGAAAGACTTTTTACAGCCATATTCAGTCTTTACCCCCAATTGAACATTATATAAACCCGGAGACTGATAAGCTTTTATAGGCACAGCATTATCTGATGTTGTGCCATTGCCAAAATCCCAGGCATAGGTTACAATTTGACCGCTAGACGATGTGGAGTTTTGAATGATATCGAGTTCTAGGTACTGGCACGTATCGTTTGAAAGGAATGCTGGAATGGGATCGTGATATACAAATACGGATTTAGTAGTGGAATCCACACAACCTTCATTGGAAGTGACCTTGAGCTGTACCGTACTAAAACCCGAAGTGTCGTAGATATGCAATGGAGCAGCTGTGGCTGAGGAGTTTCCATCGCCAAAATCCCAATCCCAAGCCGCGATCTGACCAATGGGAATGCTTGAACTATCGGCAAATACCATGAACGTATCTCGGCAAACGTTAGGTGCTTCAAAGTCAGCGATTGGATTCGGATGTATAGTTACTGACTTCACCAAAGAATCTCGACAACCTAAGGCATCTACCACCGCCAATTCAGCATTCACAGTACCGTAGGTGTTATATAAGTATTCTATGGAAATGGAGTCGTTGTACTCCACTACCCCATCATGATCGATATCCCATCGCCTAGCGGTAATGTTTCCATTCACACTCGTGCTGAGGTCTTCCATCAGAATTTCAATGCCATCGCAGGTATCACGGATGTCAAAATCTACGATAGGTGTGTCATAGACCAAAAAACTCGAGTCTACCGTATCCCTACAACCCGCGTTATCTTCTATGATCAACTCGACCGTGTATTGACCACTTTGGGTATACATATGACTGGCCTCAAACTCAGACGTATCCGAATTGCCGTCTCCAAAATCCCAATCCCAGCTGACCAGCGAACCTACGTTGATTGAGGTTGAATCATAAAAATGGGCGCTATCTCCGAGACACACATCATCAAATACAAACTCCGCTGCGGGCGGTTCGTGTATTGCTACTTGACGGAAAGCGGAGTCGGTACAACCATTGACATCAGTAGCGATGAGGTACACATCATAGTATCCCGCAGAGTCGTATATGTGCAAGGGATTGGTGTCGTTTGTGATGGTGCCATCTCCGAGATCCCAGTAAAAGGTGTCAATGTTCGAAAAAACACTTGCCCCATTGCATGACCCCGTATCGATATAGATGAACTCTGCCGTATCTCCGAGACATACATTTTCTGCCTCCATATCGAAGTCAATGAAGAGCTCGTAGTTAAAATCCCAATATCGTGTTTGTTGTTGTGAGAAGCTATAAAAACCAAAAAGTCCTGGCTCAAAACATCCTCCTTCATCAAAGATTGTGTCGGCATCGATAGTTACGATAGCACGTGTTGGCGTGTAATACAATTCAAAATCATAAGTTTGGAAGGACACCCATCCCTGGGTTACGCCAAATTGTGTGTTTAATACCTGAAATGTAGCCGAGTTCGTGTGGTCCCAAAAACTGGGAAAAACGTTTGGGATATTTCGAGCAAACGTTTGGTCAACTTCATTAATTGAAAAACCCTCTTGCGCCACATAACCGATATAATTTTGAGCGTTTTTCTTCCAGTCGAACAAGAAATATTCATGTCGCATACTGTCATTATTAATCCACCAGTCGTAATCCCATGTTTCTTTAAACCCAAAAACAAAGCCTACATAGTCATCATCAAAATTGGTTTCAACCTCAAATTTCCCTGTAATCTTAACATTCATAAAGGTATCAGGACCCATATAAAATTGTGGAAAATTAGTATTGACTTGTGATTGCACCGAAGTGTCATTCGCGCCTAGTACCCATTGAATTTGATTTTGCACACTGTCGCCAGAGGATTTCCAATTAGTGAAAGATACCGATTGCAGGCATTGGGCATAGCTGTTTGCCATTGTAACAGCCAAAAAGAAGGCCACCATAAAAATCTTAAACCGATTAAGTGAGGTTTGATTCATAGATCTTTCAAAGTTAGTCTTATCCTATTCATTCTAATACCACGTGGGTGGACGTTATAACGAGGCAAACGCTGCTTATGACATAGAAAGTTTGAACAGGCTTTGCCTTGAAAGGTTGTCAACGGCAAAAACCACCCTCTCAGTTATTAACAATTCCTCACCAACCGATTCCTCAATTCAGCCCTCAACCCTGCGCTATTGAACTATCTTTGAACGCTTCGTTATTCAAGCAATGTTAAGTTTACTCAAAAAAGAAATAAGCGACTTCCTCTCATCCCTCATCGGCTACTTAGTCATGGGTGTTTTTCTTATTGCAGTCAGCCTGTTTATGTGGGTTTTTCCATTGGAATTAAACGTACTCAATAGTGGCTACGCCAATCTTGATGCGTTGTTTGTGCTCGGACCATGGGTGTTTCTATTTCTATGTCCGGCCGTTACCATGCGCTTATTTTCTGAAGAAAACCGTACGGGCACCATCGAGTTGCTCTTGACCAAACCACTCAACGATTGGCAAATTATCTTCGCGAAGTTTTTCGCGGGTTGGCTTTTGACCATCATTACTTTACTTCCAACGCTTATCTTCTTCTACAGTGTTTACCAACTTGGCAGTACGCCAGGTAATATAGACACAGGCGGAACGTGGGGCTCCTATGTTGGTTTGCTCTTTTTATCGGGAGGCTATGTAGCCATTGGTTTGTTTGCCAGCTCTCTGTCGAGCAATCAAATCATATCATTCATATTGGCAGTTTTTATAAGCTTCATCATTTATATCGGTTTCGACTCGCTTAGCTCCATATTCAACAATAACTTCCTTGAAGGATTGATCATTAAACTGGGAATTAACGCCCACTATTTATCCCTTAGCCGAGGGGTCATTGATTCCCGCGATGTACTTTATTTCTTGAGTTTGATCACTGTATTCCTCTTATTCACCAAAACCAAAATTGAAAGCAGGAAATGGTGAATGTGAAAAACAAAAAATGGTTCGACATTCTGAGTTTAGTGATATGGCTCGCACTTATCATTCTAGTAAACTTCATCGGGTCAAATTTCTTTAATCGACTCGATCTAACCGAAGAGAAGCGTTATACACTAAACGAATCTTCCAGGGAACGGTTAGAAAATTTAGATGAGGTTGTTTTTGTGCGGGTTTACTTAGAAGGTGATTTGCCAACTGAGTTTAGAGAGCTGCGTAATGCTACCAAAGAAATGTTGGATGACTTTAGAGCATATGCTGGTGAAAATATTCAGTATGAATTCATCAATCCATCTGAAAGTCCAGATGAGAAGGAGCGTGTCGAAGTCTATCAAGAATTGACTCGGCAAGGTTTGCAGTACACCAATATTCGATTGCAAACGGGCGATAAAATGTCGGAGCAAATCGTGTTCCCTGGCGCGATACTAAGCTTCAAAGGACGCGAAACACCCATTCAATTGCTGAAAAGTCAAACTGGCGCAACGGAGCAGCAAATGATTACCAACTCAATTCAGCAGTTGGAATATGAATTTATGAGCGCCATCGACAAAATCACCAGCACGTATAAAAAAAAGGTGGCCTTTATTGAAGGTAATGGAGAGCTTTCTGCGTTGGAAACGGCAGACTCAAAACGGGCACTAGAGGAGTTTTATGAAGTCTCCCGCATCAAGATTGATCAAAATTTAGACGCGCTCGAAGGTCAAGACGCCATCATCATTGCTAGGCCAGACAGTGCCTATGATGAGCGTGATAAGTTCATCATAGACCAATTTATAATGAATGGAGGAAAGGTGATTTGGTTTATTGACCCCGTATTTGCTCGAATGGATAGCTTGCGTAAATCAACCATGACTATGGGCTTGGTGTTGGAGTACAACCTTGAAGATCAACTTTTTCATTATGGCGCCAGACTCAACGGTGATTTGGTCATGGACATTGAATGCATCAATAAACCAATTGTAACAGGGTACATTGGCAATCAACCGAGGCAAGAAATGTTTCCCTGGTTTTACGAACCATTGCTTAGCGGCAATGAGGCTCATCCGATCACCCAGAACTTGGATCGTATTAAAACTGAATTTGTTTCGACTATTGAATCGGTGGCTGGAGATAGTGTAACTTCTACTCCACTGCTGCTTACTAGCGAAAAAAGCCGGACGGTGGCTGCGCCTACCAGAATTAGTTTCAACATTTTACGTGAACCCCCAAAATATGAGATGTTTACCAAAGGTCCACTCACTACAGCGCTTTTGTTAGAAGGGAAGTTCACGAGTGTGTTTACTAATCGACTTCCACGTAAGTTGCTTGATGATGATGGAATCAATTTCAAGGAACGCAGTGCGCCTACAAAAATGATCGTGGTGAGTGATGGCGATATAATTCGAAATCCGATCAGCAAATTGGAAAACAAGTTCTTCGCGCTGGGCTACGACAAGTACTCTCAAAAGGTATTTGGAAATCGTGAATTTGTACTCAATGCGGTAAACTACCTCTGTGACGACAGTGGTTTGCTCAATGTTCGCAGCAAAAACTTCAAGATACGTTTGTTGGATCAAGCAAAGATCGATGAGGATCGAACGTTTTGGCAGGTTTTGAATACATCAGTGCCTCTGGTTTTTATACTGGTCTTTGCGATAGTGTTTATCACGATTAGAAAACGAAGATTTGCTCAATAAACAGGAAACAGATTTATGAAACGACTCTTACTTGGTGGATTCTTACTCTTGGCGCTCGGCATTGTCGCAGCAATAATGGTTTGGAATGATGAGCCGTCAACCATGCGCACTGAATTAGCCGATTTTGCTCTAGAGGATCCTCAATCCGTTACCAAAATAATTCTAAAAAATGAACGAGGAGAGCAAGTAATCCTCGAAAAGCAAGAAAACTACTGGACAGTAAATTCAGACTTCAAAGCCCGTCCTGACGCCATTGACATTTTGCTCGAAACCATGACCGACCTGTCCATCAAAAGCCCAGTGAGTCAGTCAGCAATGGAAACCATTCTGAAAAACATCATTGCTAAGCACACCTTGGTTACTGTGTATGAAGGCGGTTCCACGCCTGTGAAGGAATACTATGTGGGTGGAAGCAATCAATTACACACCGGCACTAACATGATGATGAAAGGGTCTTCGAGACCTTTTGTGATGCACATTGAAGGGTTTCATGGATTTCTTACCCCAAGGTATTTTACTAACGAATTGGAGTGGCGATCGCGTGAGGTATTTGAATTCAAACCTGAGGACATCGAATACGTGGGCATCTCTTACAGCAAGACGTCTCAAAAGAACTTCATGATTACACTTACAGAATCGGGAGAGCGAGAAGTGCGCTACGGAGAAAATGACGAGGTGCTGAATGGCTATGACACCCTCATGCTCAATGCCTATCTGAGTGAATATAAAATGGTGCATTATGAAAGCTATGAAGAAACCAAACCGCAAACATTTATTGACTCAGTAAAACAGAGCGTTCCAGAATTTACCATTCGATTGGCAGCAAAGGGCAAAGAGCACTTAGTAAAGGGTTACAAAAAGCCTCTACCAGAAGGTTATGACCTTGAGGGCAATACCGTGAGTCATGATCAGGACCGACTCTACATTTGGGTTGACGAAGGCGAGTTGTTTGTGGCGCAATACGCCATTTTTGACAAACTCACCAAGGGTGTTTATTTCTTGGGGAATGACCGTTGAAAACTCGTGATTCTAAGCCCGTTCAAATCAAAGAATCACATACCCATTCACATATATTTGCCCAGTTAGGAGCCATGATTGTGGCTTGTTAAACCATTAAATTAAACTATGAAGTTTATTGTTTCGAGTTCGGCCTTACTCAAGCAGCTTAATGCCATCAACGGTGTGCTCAACACCAGTAGCAACCTTCCCATCCTGAGCTACTATCTATTTGAAATTAATGATAAGGTGCTTACCATTCAGGGCAGCGATCTTGAATCTACGATGGTAACAACCATCGATTTGAGTAAAGCCGATGACGAAATGCGCGTGTGTGTTCCGGCCAAGCTCTTGCTTGATATGTTGAAAACCTTTGCCGATCAGCCCCTAACGTTCACGGTAGACACTAAGTCATTTGGGATTGAAATAGGTTCAGACAACGGTAAGTACAAATTGGCAGGATTGAACGGTGATGAATTTCCAAAGTTGCCCGAAATTGAGTCCAGTTCAAAGCTTAAAATCGACAGTGGCATATTATACAACGCCATCAACAAGACCGTTTTTGCTACGGGCAATGATGAGCTTAGACCTGTAATGAGCGGTGTTTACTTTGGTTTGGAAAAGGACGGCATTACGTTCGTGGCGACCGATGCGCATAAGTTAGTGAAGTATCATCGCTCGGATTGTAAATCAAACAAGTCGGCCAACTTCATTATGCCAAAGAAGCCTTTGGGTTTACTCAAGGCATTGTTGCAAAACCTCAATACCACGGTGGAAATTGAATACAACGAGACCAATGCATCCTTTGTGTTTGAGCAATACACCTTAGTGAGTCGGCTAATTGACGGTAAATACCCGAATTATGAAGCGGTAATACCAAAAGAAAACCCAAATGAAATGCTCATGGATCGCAATTCGTTCCTTAATAGTGTGAGACGCGTTTCTATTTTCTCAAATAAGACCACGCATCAGGTGCGACTCAACATCAAAGGCAGTGAGTTACAAGTTTCTGCCGAGGATTTGGATTTTAGCAACGAAGCAACCGAGCGACTCGGCTGTCAATACAAAGGAGAAGATATCACCATCGGTTTCAATAGCCGTTTCTTAATTGAGATGCTCAACAACATCGAATCAGACGAGGTAAGACTTGAGCTCAGCGCTCCAAATAGAGCGGGCATTCTATCTCCAACTGAGAAGGAAGACCAAGAGACTATCACCATGTTGGTGATGCCTGTAATGCTCAGTCAGTAGGTTTATTCCGCTTGAAATAATATCGAATACGAGGCTCTGGGTTTTGCTCAGAGCCTTTCTTTTGGGTAGCATCGATCTGCCAAGGTATGTGATCAAAGTCTTGTTCAATACCCAATTCTTCTTCAATCTCCCATGAGTATTTGGGCCTTTGTGGCCCGCTTTGTTTGAAGTAAAATGCCAATATAAGTCCTGCCAATGCTCCAAACAAGTGACCTTCCCAACTGATTTGCGGATCAATGGGAAAAATGCCCCACACCATGGATCCATAGAGGAAAACCACTACGCCAGAAAGTGCCATAAGTCTAAAATACCTGCGCAAGAGACCAGCAAAAAAAATGAATGTTGCCAACGCGTAGATCACTCCACTAAAGCCAATATGGTTTCCATCGCGTGCAGCAATCCATATCCACAACCCACTCATAATCCAGCTCCAAAAAAGCACCTTCCACCCCAGCCTACCATAAAATGAAAACATGCCAAAAAGCAAAACAAATGCAGTTACTGAATTATTGGTGATATGCTCCCACCCTCCGTGCAATAAGGGATAGGTGAAGATTCCGATCAACCCTTCCAGCGTTCGTGGTCGCACTCCAAATTGCTTCAATGAGATATCGAAACCGTATTCCGCCAGGAAAACCGCCCATATCAACGCAAGTAACCCTAGGGTTATGATTAATGCATATTTGATTGACCTATTGATTTTTTGTAGAAATTAGTGGCCAGTATCCAAAAAGCTAGCCATGACCAAAAATATGCTCCAATTACTGACAGCTTTGCTGATCTCACTCACATTCGTCAGTCATGCACAAGAATTGTCGCTTGACGAACCAGTTGCTTACGCAATTCTTGAAATCAGCGGGAAAATCACTACTGGAGAAAAGTCTCAAGAAGATGCAACGGTAGAACTGTACGAACAAAACAAAGTAGTTTCATCATTTGAAACTAAAAAGAATGGAAAGTTCAAATTCACTTTGATGAGTAATATGATTTACACCATTCAAATCACAAAGGATGGTTTTTACACAAAACGCATTTCGCTTAACACAAAAGTACCCTCAGAGATAGAGGATTATTTCTATTTCGGTTTTGACATCAATATTGACTCGAAGACAGACAATAATTTTGATCCACATTTAGTGGACTATCCTTCTGCGCTCATTTCGTACAATGAAATAGAAAGGGATTTCGCGTACGATCTTTATTATACAAGGAGCTACATCGATGAAATTGAGCAATAGATGGAAGAGATTTACCTGAACTCGACACTTAAGCTCTTCCAATATTATCACGGCTTAGGCTCTAAAACCTTTACTTAACTAGCTGACGATCAGCTACAATGGAAATCCGATGAAGAATCTAATTCCCTTGCCATAATCGTAAACCACATGTGGGGCAATATGCCTTCGCGTTTGACAAACATTCTCACCGAGGATGGCGGAAAGACGCGGAACCAAAATCAAGTACATTTTTGAAACGCGTTTCCATGCAGACTTTGAGTCTCACCTTATAGACTTGGCTAAAAAGACTGACGCTCCAATCATCTATGTCCCAACCAGCATGAAAAATGGATTTGAAGCTATCAAAGAATCTGCTGCTTTAGAACTTACCAAATACGTTTGCCCGTCTACGATGCTATAAACCAGCAAGAGGCTTATTATCTCTGGTAAAATAGCATAATTAAGCCTATTTTTCGGTCTTCAATGAAAGACTTGGCTTATACATTTATCGTTCTGATATCGGTAGTGGTGATCTTGATTTATGGAAAGGGATTGCTCATTCCATTTGTATTCGCTCTACTGCTTTGGTTTGCGGTCAGAGAGCTTAAAGCTCAACTTGACCGCATTCGCTTTTTGCGAGAGCGTGTAGCTTCTTGGATTAAATACATCATCACTTCTGCCATCATGATCACCATATTGGTAGTGGTGTCTAAATTGTTGTCATCCAACATCAATGAGTTGGCGCAGGCCTATCCAGCCTATGAGCACAATATAGATGAAATAATACATCAGGTAGAAGATCAGTTTAGTGTAGACCTCAAATCACTCCTAGCTGGACAATCGCAAGAAATTGACTTTGGACAGCTTTTTTCTTCGGTGATTAGTGGAATCACTGATATCATGGGCAACGCATTTATGATTTTAATCTATGCGCTTTTTGTTTTTTCTGAACAGGCCAATTTCCAGTCGAAATTGAAGTATCTATTCAAAACTCCAGAGCAATCTAAGCAGTACACCGATATCATCAATTCCATTGAAGTTTCCGTCTCAAAATACTTAGGGCTGAAAACCTTGGTGAGTTTAATCACAGGTTTTGCTAGCTACATCGTTCTATTCTTTATTGGGATTGACTCACCCGTATTTTGGGCATTTTTGATTTTTCTACTCAACTACATCCCAACGATTGGTTCACTAATCGCCACCGTTTTTCCTGCAATTTTTTGTTTGCTTCAATTTGGCTCATTAGGGCCAGGACTCTTGGTTTTAGGACTCGTGGGATCTGTTCAACTGTTGGTAGGTAACGTATTGGAGCCAAAGCTCTTGGGTAATAACATGAATTTAAGTCCACTCGTAACCATTCTAGCACTATCGTTTTGGGGAGCCATTTGGGGTATTACTGGTATGATCTTGAGCGTGCCAATAACCGTTATTATGGTCATCATTTTTTCTCAATTCGAGCACACAAAGCCCATTGCGATTTTGCTCTCTGAGAGGGGGAATGTTTCATGAATGGTTTAAGAACGCATCTCATCCAGCTCTAGCCAGCGCATTTCTCTCTCTTCAAGCAAGGCTACAATCTCACTAATGCGATCGGATACCTTTTGAAGTTCCTCGTATGGTAAATCCGATTGCTGGAGTTTCGCCTCCATCGTTGCCTTTTCGGCTTCAAGCTCAGGAATTTCTTTATCCAATTGCTCCAACTCAAACTTGTGTTTGTAGGAAAGCTTTTTGGGTTGCATCTCTTTTTTGATTGAGTTGCCCGTGTCTTCAACCATTGCACTTTGCTCAAGCTCAGACTTATGGCTAGAATCCTTGTCAGTACTCGACTTTTCTTCAAGCTGCTTTTCTTTATACTCGGAATATGGCCCCCAAAAGTCTTTGATTTTGCCTTGCCCTTCAAATATGAAAAGGTGGTCAACCAGCTTATCTAAGAAGTATCGGTCGTGACTCACCACGAGCAAACAGCCTCCAAAATTCTCAAGAAACTCCTCGAGCTTTTGGAGCGTAAGTAGATCGAGGTCATTGGTGGGCTCATCGAGAATCAAAAAATTCGGATTCTTAATTAAAACGGTGAGCAAGTGAAGCCTTCGTTTTTCACCTCCACTCAACTTGCTTACATAGGTGTACTGCATTTCGGGCGGAAACATGAAGTGCAATAAAAATTGTGAAGCGGTGAGTTTGGACCCATCGGCCAAGACAATAACTTCAGCAATATCCTTGAGAACTTCGATTACACGCTTATCCGATTTTAACTCCAGTCCAGCTTGGTTGTAATAACCGTAGACGATGGTCTCTCCTGTATTGATCTTACCCGAGTCGGCCTCTTCCCTACCTGTAATAATGTTGAGCAAGGTTGACTTACCGCAGCCATTCTTACCCAAAATACCGATGCGTTCTCCTTTTTTAAACGTGTAGTCAAATCCATCCAATAGTACGCGCTCGCCATAACTTTTCCGAACCTTTTTCAATTCAAGAATCTTATCCCCGATGCGCGTCATTTTCACATCCAGCTTTAGTTCACTCTGTTTCTTTCCGCTGTGTGCCTTGGCTTTGGTGTCATAAAATGAATCGATGCGCGACTTACTCTTAGTTGTGCGCGCTTTGGGTTGCCTTCGCATCCATTCAAGCTCCTTTTTATAGAGTTTACCAGCTTTGTCTATTTCAGTTTGATAAACCGCTTCGCGCTCTGCTCTTTTTTCCAGAAAAAAGCTGTAGTTGCCTTGATGGCGATACATTTTACCATTATGCATTTCCAAGATAGAATTACATACTCGATCCAAGAAATAGCGATCGTGCGTAACCATGAGCAGCGTGATGTTTGATTGAAGAAAGTAGTCTTCTAACCACTCTACCATCTCGATGTCCAAGTGGTTTGTTGGCTCATCGAGTATCAAAAACTCGGGCTGGTCGAGCACGGTAATGGCTAGAGCAAGTCTTTTTTTCTGCCCTCCGCTCAACGTAGATAAGGATTGGGATAGATCGTGTATTCCAAATCTACCGAGCATCGTGGTCAACCTTCGATCAAAGTCCCACGCTTGCCGTGCATCCATTGCAGATGAAGCGCGTTCCAGTTGTTTTAAATCTTCTTGATCTCCACTTTCGGCTTTGGCCAAGGCTGCATTATAATCTCTGATTATTCCAAGAACCTCGGCACTCGCTTGTTTTACAAACGCATCAACCGTGAGGTTTTTGTCATCGGTGAGCACGGGTTCCTGTTCTAAAAAGGATACACGTATCCCATCTCGAAAGCTAAAAACCCCACTATCAGCCATGTCTTTGCCTCCAAGGATGCGAAGCAAGGTTGACTTACCCGTACCATTATTTGCGATAAGGGCAACCTTATCCCCTTTGGCTAATCCAAAGCTTATGTCTTTAAACAGGGTCCGCTCACCATACGTTTTGGTGAGGTTTTCAGCGCTGAGGTAGTTCATATTATTTACTTTGATCGAAGTCCCTTGTCTTCGACCATTGTGCTTTGCACAAGCTCAGAAGTACAGGCCTTGGATTGTTTATTTCCCAAAGCCTTTAAGCTTCTTCTTTGCTTCTTCAGCTGCTTTTTTCTTAGCTTGCTCTTCTGCTTTCTTTTTCGCAGCTTCGGCTTCCTTCTTGGCTTTTTCCTCAGCCGCTTTCTTCTCTGCTTCTGCCTTGCGTTTTGCTTCGTCAGCTTTTGCTTTGGCCGCTGCTTCGGCTTCTGCTTTTTTCTTGTCTGCTTCTGCTTGTGCTTTGGCTTTAGCCTTATCGGCCTCATTACGAGCCTTATTTTCTAACTCTTCTTTTTTCTTGCCAAGTTCCTCTTTAGCCTTGTCTTTCAGATCATTTTGAACCGAACCTTTTTCCGTACCAGCAATTCTTGGAGTCACCTTCGGATCCTCACTTGTTCCGGTGATATCAAGGTCAACCTTTACGCGTTCTGGCATTTGAGCATTCATACCAGTAGCACCACTAACCTTCGAGAGTAAACCACTCACCACTTGCGTGGCGGCACCTCCCATCAACTTGGTAGGAATGTCAAAATTAAGAAGGTAGTCGAGTGTCATGTCGAAGCCGTGGCTACCACTAAACACTGCAGGGATTTCTTTTCCAATCACAAATTCCGCAGGCTTCACTTCGATTCGGCCATCTTCAAAATAGTATTCCACTTCCGTATCTTCCAGTACGAGATTTTTGAGTCCGTCATACTTGGTGGCTTCCGCAGCGCGCTCAAGCACTTTTGGAGAGTTCAGTGAAACACCACGGGTCATAAGCATGCCACCTCCATCGAGGGTCTCGTATTTTGGATCCATGTTCTGGTCCATAAGTCCAGCAATTTCCATTTTGGTGGAGAAACGCCCGGTAGCATTTTCCATAATGGGAGCCATTTTTTGAACCATATCAACAAACTCATAGGTCATTGGAATATCCCAACCGATGATATCCATAGTCATATCAAACGAAGGCTCAATGATGTTTTTTGTGGAATAGTTTCCCGTCATGTTTAACGAGCCATCCATCATGTTCATGTTAAGATTGGATAGATTAATTGCTTGATCACGCATCACAACACGGCCGCTTACATTGCTTATTTCCATGTCTTCATAAAGCATCTTGGTGATTGATGTATTCAACACAAAATCAAATCCAGCAGGCACTTCGGCAACTCCACCTTCCGATCCTTCTTCTGACTCACTCGCATCACCTTCATCGGTGCTTTCTGCAGTCCCTTCATCCGACTCTTCCATAAACTCGTTAAGGTCCATCATGCTCGAACTAAAGTTTACCGTGCCCTTCAAGTCCGCATCGGCCACATACCATTCTACAATGTTGTCTATCCTACCGGTCAAGGACATATCGCTTCTACCTACTTGCATATCCATAGTGGTGAGCTCAGCATAGCGCGGAGAAAAATTCAAGGAACATGCCTTGATCAATGTTTCGTATGGTAATGACGGATCTTTGTAATCGATATTACTCATCGCCAACATTCCACCCGCTTCAAAATCTTGATATCGCTCTCCATCGATGGCGCTTTGGTTTCCTTTAAGGTGAATGTCCGTAAACACTTTACCAGTAACTGCCTGTCCTTCTTCGAGAGGAATCACATCGGCCAAACTCGCCAAGTCTAAATCCATATTCACATTAGCATCGATGAATGGGTCTGAAATGGGCGTGCGCATGTGCGCCACAATATCTACTGGGTTGTTGGCCAGCTCAACATGAAACTTGTTAAGATCGATGACTGTGTTGTCGTCTGAACCTCCAGGATTTTTCACGTGTAAATCAATGGCGATATTCTCTGCTGATTTAGGTAAATCAGGGTAATGAAACATGGCTTCACCCACCGTAAGATCAAGCGCAAACGCAGGCAGTTGATCTCCAACCATTCGTCCTTTAGCCATTCCGCTCAAGGCTAAATTTCCAGACGTTTCGATATCTTCAAAATCAGTCATATATACCGCAGGAACCATGGAAAGCAAACTCTTGAAACTGGTTTCTTTCGTTTCGAATGTTACATCTAAATCAATCGGGTCACCTTCAGCCTCTGGCATGGCAACCGTACCATCAAATCCAAGGTGCAGCGCATTTAGCTTTACGTAGTTCTCCACAAACTCAAAGCGCATGTTTGGCATATTCATATTCATGTCGAATTTCATGTCCAATGCGGTGCGGTTGAGGTAAGAAATGCCATCCATTTTAAATGTTATGGCATCTGCGTCCGTCAGTGTTTTCAGAAGGAAGTCGTCTTGAGTGAAGTCACCACTTCCCTCATGTGTAAAGTTGACTAACTTGGCATACATACCAACAGCTCTGTCATCATAAATGATATTGGCATTTCGGATAAAATATTCGCTTAAGTCAATAGAAAACGATCCATCGCTAGATTCTGCTTCCTCTTCCACCTCTTGTTCTTCGGTCTCGGTCTCCTCAGATGCTTTCGCTATGTCATAGTTCGCAGTGCCATCTGCAAGTACAATTACATGTAAGTCTGGAGAAGTTAATCCAACGGAGTTGATCTGAATCTCCTCTCCGCCAATTACACTCATCAAGTCAAGACTGAGGCTCAATCGCTCAATATCAGCCAACTCAACTCCTGCAAAACGATCAACCCCCGTCACTTTAACATCATCAATTGATAGTGTGAAATCAGGAAAGTTCGTGAATAGCGAGAGGCCGATATCTCCAAAATCTAACTCGGCATAGATGTTCTTATTTGCCTCCGTTTTTACGAGGGCAACGATATCATCTTTGAATATTATGGGTAGTACAATTGCTGAGGCTATAATGAGTAAAACCAGAGCCGCAATACCAATGAAAATTTTCTTGATCATTTCGATAGTTGATTAGGGCGTAAACGTACAGAGAAACAAAGGCTTCATCAAGGTTAACAATTGGTTATTTATGGTGGAATGAATTAGAATATGAAACTGGTGGATTGGGCATATGAGGGAAAGAGGGAAAGAGTGAGGAGTGAAAGCGAGTGGTTTGTGCTTTGGGGTTTGATGTTGGATGTAATCATTGATCAAAAAAACTCCCAACCGAGTCGAGCTCAATTGGGAGTGAAATTTTTGATTCAGTTATAATCAGCGCTTCTGCTGTAGTTCGCTTTCTCCGGTACCTTGGCTTAGTTCAGGAGAGATGGCTGATTTTTGCACACGAATATCAACCCCATTGGCAATGGTGAGTACCATGTATTGGTCTTTGACATCGGCTACTTTACCATGTATACCTCCAATGGTCACCACCTTGTCACCCTTACCAATTGCTTCACGAAACTTCTTAGCATCCTTAGCTTTCTTTTGCTGAGGACGAATCATAAAAAAGTAGAATACAATTACGATCAGAATGATCGGTAGGAATTGCATCACTCCATCACCACCAAATATGGATTGTAATAACACTGTTAATGATACCATATTATTCTGCTGCAGGTTCTTCAGTGGCCTCAGGAATAATGATGTCCCCTCTAAGCGCAACCACTGTGGTAGCAGGCTCAGTGTTCGCCACTACGGTCACCTTTTTGTGCTGCTTACCCTTCTTACCATCGCTATTGAAGACTACAAACATTTCACCTTCTTCTCCAGGAGCGATGGGCTCTTTTGGCCATTCTGGTATGGTACATCCGCAACTGCCTTTCGCAGATACAATCACTAGGTCATTCTCACCAGTGTTTTTGAATTTAAAGGTATGCTCCACCTTTTCACCTTGAGTAATTTCTCCAAAGTCAAAGGCCTCTTCGGTGAATTCAATTGACGTTAATTCTTCTACGTTGTCTGCAGTGATTTGAGCTGGGTCAGCTACTGCTTCAGTAGTAGCGGACTCTGTTGACTCCGTTTCTTCCGTTGCTGCACTTTGCTCATTGCACGCGGTAAAACCTATGAGGGCAAAAATTGCCGCTCCGAATAGATACTTTTTCATTGCTGTTTATTCCTATTTATTGTTGTCAAAAATCATTTTCGAAGCGCGAAGATATAATCAGTGTATTAAGCAGTTCAAAAATTAAGAGAGTTTTGGTTTTTTGGCGGTTGGCTGTTAGCTGTTAGCTGTTAGCAAAATTGTGTATTCTGCAGGTCCAAGGCAATGTTCGTCATGCTGAGGTCGGTGGGATGATGGAATCAGACCAGCGCGTCTCGAAGCGGACGAACGCGAGATCGGATCTGGGTTGTTGACTCATAGCTTTTTACAAAAAATCGCACTTTGTTCTCGACCTATCTTCGTTCCTCAGATGCTCGAACTGACGGGCTTCATTTGGTATAGCTGTTGGCTGATTGCTGATTACTATCAACTAACGTTCAATCATCTTCACAATGCGTTTCGCGTCTTTGTCGGTGAGTCTCAATCCAAGCACAATCTTTTTTCCGAGATACTCAAACCCAATTTGCTCTCCTCCCACCGTCCAGAAGGCATTTTGATATGACTTGGCAAAGCTCTTTCCATCAAGATTGACCAACCCTAAATTTTTAATTGTTTCTCGATCATACGATTGCACCCTACCATATAAACCCCAGCTGCGTTTATAGTCGAGGGTTTCGTCCGAGATTCTCAAAAACTCCTTGCCCGATTGATGCCAAAGAATGGAGCGGCCGGCATAGTAAACGAAGTAGAGCCAAAATGAAACAAAAACTAAGGTGTACGTGAGTTGGTCGCCACTGCCCTCTTTGAGCATACCCATAATGCCCAGCATACCAACGACCACCCATATAATCAACCAAATTCTGAGTGCCCACGTTTGCCAACTATCGAGCTGTGGATAAATCGTAATTACGGTGCCCGCATCCGTTTTATCTACTGTAATTTTGGCGTTTGATTCAATCATTGAATTTTAGTGTTTTTAACGATCAATAGCGATCACCAAATTTAAAATTGCGTTTATAGAGGATTATGAGACTTAAAGGTTTTTATTCAGTCGTTTTATTACTCGCTGCAATTGCATTTCAAAGCACGTCACTCCATGCTCAAGTAGAAAACAGTGATTTTCAAAAACTGTTTGATTTATACACCATGGAGGAGTATGATAAGTGTGCTTACAAGGCAGAGCGCTATTCTCAAAAAGATAAGTACAGCCGTGAACCAGAGCCTTACCTATATATGGCGCTGTGTTTTTATCAGGCTCATGTGCAGCCCGAGAAGTTTGATCAAGAGTTCGATGATCCGCTAAAAGACGCATTAAAGTATGCCTATAAGTTTCGAAAGAAGGATAAAGAAGGAAAGCTGTATGAATCGAACAAGGACTTGCTCGATAAGATTCGAGAAGAAGCGCTCTTTAATGCCAAGTTCTATTATAACGATCAAGATTATAGAAAGGCATCCAGCGAGTTTAGACGCATAGCCAAGGTTGTTCCTGATGATGTAAATGTGATTTTCATGCAAGGAGTTTCTGACATCATGGCTAAAAACATTGGACAAGGAGAGCGGCTGGTAAACCAAGCATTGGATACGCTCAGAGCGCAAGACTCGCGCGGTGAATTTCAAAAAGATCCTGTTACCCACGCCATTCTCATCAAGGGATTCGTTGGCTACACTGATTTTCTTATTGGTGCAGGGCGCGAAGAAGAAGCGCAGGAAACCATGACGTTTGCCAGACAGTTGATTCCAGACGATGCTGCCTTGAAATCACAGTATAAAAAGGTCTACGGCATTTAGACCCATTGCAAGATGCGTATTGATATAATTTCTGCCTTGCCCAGTCTGCTCGAAAGTCCTTTTTCAGACAGCATACTGAAACGTGCAATCAACAACGCTTTGGTTTCACTTGTCATTCATGATTTGCGGGAGTATGGGGTCGGGAAGCACAGGCAAATAGATGATTATCAATTTGGAGGTAGCGCAGGAATGGTTATGACCGTTGAGCCAATTTATAATGCGATTAATAAACTGAAAAAAGAGCGGGAGTATGATGAAATCATCTACATGACTCCTGATGGAGGTCGATTTGACCAGCCCATGGCCAATGAGTTATCATTAAAGAAGAATCTGATGATCATTTGTGGTCATTATAAGGGAATTGACCATCGGCTTCGAGAACATGTTATTACCAAAGAAATCTCCATCGGAGATTATGTGTTGTCTGGTGGTGAATTAGCAGCCGCGGTGGTCTCTGACGCCATCATTCGGTTGTTGCCTGGTGTTTTGAATGATGAATCATCTGCACTTAGCGACTCATTTCAGGACAATTTATTAGCACCACCCGTCTATACTAGACCTAGTGAGTTTAACGGTTGGAAAGTCCCTGATATTCTGCTTTCTGGAAATTTTCCAGAAATAGATAAATGGCGCCATGAGCAAGCTGAGGCGCGAACAAAACAGCTTCGACCAGATTTATTCAAGAAAAATCAATCAAGCTAAGGATAAATTGGTATAAAATTTATCTTTGCACACTCAATTTTTAGAGCTATGTCAACAGTAAGCATGCAAGAAGTCATTAATGATGTCAACCCTAAAGCAGAATTGCCTCGTTTTGGAAGCGGAGATACCATCGCTGTGCACTACAAGATTAAAGAAGGTAATAAGGAGCGTGTTCAGGTATTTCAAGGAGTTGTGCTTCAAACTAGAGGTACGGGTTCTACCATGACTTTCACTGTAAGAAAGATGGCAAGCGGTGTAGGTGTAGAACGAATCTTTCCAATGAATAGCCCATTCATTGAAAAAATTGAAAAATTACGCGCTGGTAAAGTGAGACGTTCTAGGATCTTCTACTTGCGCGATAGAAAAGGAAAAGCGGCTCGAATCAAAGAGCGTTATAACCGTAAGGGAGAATAATTACTTCTTTCAGTAAAAGAATCATAGGTGGTCCG
>Ga0222718_10001029_pt1 | contig 28114 bp, 26 predicted proteins | sample C33_27DmetaG_FD_165045 | JGI IMG/M metagenome (GOLD analysis project Ga0222718, IMG submission 165045) | Estuarine water microbial communities from San Francisco Bay, California, United States - C33_27D | ecosystem: Environmental > Aquatic > Marine > Unclassified | place: USA: California...
GAACAGCCGACGTGGTCAGCCGCCTCGAAAATACGCAGGCGCCCTCGCCCCTGTTCCTGGCGCCTGAACCGGACGTCGATCCCCCGTTCGAGTCATCGATGACCCGCACCGACTTTGAGTCGGGCGTCGAGCGTGTTCGTGAGTATATCCGCGCGGGGGATGCGTTTCAGGTGGTTCTGAGCCAGAGACTCTCGGTTCCGCTCGAGTCGACCCCGTTCGACCTGTACCGTGGACTGCGTAGCCTGAACCCCTCGCCGTACCTGTATTTTCTGGAGCTCGATGGCGTGAACCTGGTCGGTAGCTCGCCGGAGGTCCTGGTCCGGGTGGAAGATGGCACGGTGACTGTCCGCCCGATCGCAGGCACCCGCCCGCGTGGCGAGACGCCGGAGGCGGAGCGTGCGTTCGCCGATGATCTACTGTCGGATCACAAAGAGCTCGCGGAGCATCGCATGCTGGTCGATCTCGGTCGCAACGACGTCGGGCGTGTCGCGGAGTACGGATCCGTGCAAGTGCCCGATCTGATGGTTGTCGAGCGGTACTCGCACGTCATGCACATCGTCAGTCAGGTGGAGGGTCGGCTGCGTGAGGGACTGGGCGCCGTTGATGTATTCAAGGCGTGCTTCCCCGCAGGCACCGTGTCAGGTGCGCCCAAGGTGCGGGCCATGGAGATCATCGACGAGCTCGAGTCCGTACGTCGGGGGCCGTACGCCGGAGCCGTGGGTCACTTCAACTACGGGGGTGCGTCGATGGACACCGCGATCACGATCCGTACGGTCCTCGCGAAGGACGGCACCGCGCACGTTCAGGCTGGAGCCGGTATCGTGCTGGACTCGGATCCATCAGCCGAGTTCGAGGAGACGCTCAACAAAGCTCGGGCGCTACTGCGGGCCGCGTCGATGGTGCAGGGTCGGGTCAAGACCGACTGATCCCTGGCCCATCTGCCGATGCGGTTGAGTTCAGTTTCCCCGAAGCGCCGACACCCGGCTGCGATACACCCGGACACTGTCGGCTGCGGGACCCTGCCCCCCCGACCACATACGGATCATGTCCTCATATGCGGTGATTGCCTTGGCCGTGTCACCCGCCGCTTCAAGCACGGGCCCCGAGCTGGATTCGGCCGGCGAGGTCGTCGAGTCCGATCAGAGGATAGAAGTTACCGCCTCGGCTGATGATGTTCTCGAGGCTGGCTACGGCCTCATCGTATCGGCCGTTCGCGATGTAGACCGGTGCACGCATCAGTTCACAGCAGTGTCGTGTCCCGCATGGCTCTACCTCATCGATACGACGCAACTCGGTCAGCGAACCGACGGTATCACCGGCTAGCATCTGTAACAGGAGACGCGTCCGATCGGACTGTGCGACGGCTGATGGTACAGCGGAAGGGGAGGATTCGACGATCGCCCGGGCGCTCTCGGTATCACCGACCATCGCGGCCAGGCCGGAAAGGAGCGGCATGAAAAGCATAGGCGTCCCAGCCCATGCGTCGGAGCTCTGAAAATCACGCAGTTGCCGCTGGGCCTCGTTGGACTCTCCAACCATCGTCTCGCCGTAGACGACAAACACCCGGCGAAGACTCTCGAGAGCAGGACCACCGTTACTGCCGATCAGAATCGCGCGCTACGCAAGCTCACGTGCTTCGTCGAAGCGTCCTTCTCGGAACGCGAGTTTTCTCAGCCACATCGCAGCCTCGGATCGCGCGAGCGATCCTAATGTCGCGTCTTCCAGCCGTGTTTGAGCGAGTACTCGAGCGCGTTCGTTCGCACCACTCAACAGGAGTACGTGAAAGCGGTTCAGTGCGATGTCGTTGGCGTTGGGGTACGCCGCCTCATACTCAGCGAGTGCCTCTGCCGCAGCCTCCACCTGACCCAACGCCAGATACGCCAGGACCAGATTCCCCATAGCGGTTACGGTGCGGTTTGGTCCAGCGAGCGCCCGCTGGTACATCTCGAGCCCCAGCTCCCGCTCGCCAATGGCATTGTAGACGTTGGCGATGTTGTTGAGGGCTGTCCCGTTCTCCGGGTCGATGTCGAGGACTGCCTGATACGCCTCGACCGCAGAGAGAGAAGAGCCTGTCCGCTCGTAGTACCCGGCCTCTGTCAAATACCGCTCACGCTCCGAGAGTCTCTCACGGTTGGCAAATGCCTGGGTCGCAGCCTCGATCGACGCTTCGAAGCTCTGCTGGTTGTAGTACGCCGCGGAGAGCTTTCTCCACGCCATGGCGAATGCCGGATCGACCTGGACTGCCTGCTCCAGTAGCTCGAGGGCCCGGTCACGCTGGTCGGACCCGAAGTAGATCTCAGATTCGGAGTACAGTCTGAGAGCCTTCAGCGAAGTCGTTGTCACGGCACTGAGCGGTTGGCCTGCCTTGATATTCTTCAGCGATTCACCCGAACGCTCGCGGATGTCCTGGGAGATCTTGTCGATGGTCGCGATGAGCGCGTCAGGGCCGTCTGCCGTCTCCCGGAACGTGGCGAGTGCGTCACCAGTGTCGGCGTTGCGCAGGGTCGCAGTAATCAGGTAGCCGCTGCCGACCGTTCCAATGCTACCGTCGATAACCGCGGCCAGGCCCTCACGAACTGCGACCTCTCGGGCAAGGTCCGGGTCCAGGCGAGTTCCGGGTTCGAGCTGCATCCGCCGGAGAGTCGGCGCGATGTCGGACGACTCCGCTAGATCGAGGACCTCAGCCTGCGTGAGGTCCACGCGTAGCGCTTCGGTCACGACCGATCCCAGGCCCTCGCCGGTGGTATCGTCGAAGGATGCGAGGACCACCTTCTGGCCCTCGACGATCACTTCCTGAGCGACGAGGCTGCCGACGGGGCCGATGCCCGTCGACCACATGACGAAGTAGACGATCAGGCTGATGCCCAGCAGGGCGAAGGCGCCCAAGCCACCGAAGACAGCGTTCTTCCATGTCAGGAGGAGGCGCGTACTGGACGGATGGCTGCTCCGACCGTCGAGTGAGTCGTGTTCAGCGTTCGGTTTCGGGGGTTGGTGCGCCTGCGCGGTCGACGTCGCCTGCGAGGCTGTCGTCGCTCCGTCTTCGTCCGCTCCGGGCTGATCGTCGTGGCTTTGCCCGGGCATACCCTCCTGGACGAACGCCGTCGCCAGGCAGATTGGAAGCCCGACCATCAGGAGCACGAGTGCCATCGACGGCGTCCAGTCGGGCAAGCCAGCCGACTCGGTCACGAACTCCACGACCTGCAGGACCCCCCATGCGCTGGCCAGGAAGATCCCGAGTACCTGCCACAAGGAGCGGCGGTGGATCTCGTGGATGAGGTTCCTGATCTGGTCCATCCGGACTCCGGCGGCGGGTGGACAGGCGTGGTGGCCCGTCGCACACGAAGGTGGATCGAGGTCGACCCGGGGCCGAACCTACGAGCGGCCCGTGAGGCTCGAAAGCTTGATGTGACGGTTCGTCAGCCGACCCGAGCGAGCTTCTCGTACAGGAGCGCCAGTGCACCGATCCCCTTTTCGAAATTATCGATCGGCAGCCATTCGTTCGGGGCATGGAGGTTGCAGCCCGGCAATGAGAAACCGACGAGGAGTGCCGTAGCGTCGAGCTTTTCCTCGAACTCGACGACAATGGGGATCGACCCGCCACCCCCCATGGGGACAGGACGGGTACCGAACGCTTCCTCGAGTGCCTCGGAGGCAGCTTCGAACGCCGGCCCTTCTATGCTCGCCCTCCACGGCCTGCCCCCATGAAGCTCCCGGACTTCGACGGTCACGCCACGAAGGTCGAGGGTCTCGATGTGTGCTTCGAGCAGGTTTTTGATGCGTCCCGGGTTCTGATCCGGCACGAGGCGGAAGCTGACCTTGGCCATCGCGTGGTTGGGGAGCACCGTCTTGGCGCCCTCGCCCGTATACCCACAGAGGATGCCACAGACATCACACGTGGGCCTGATCCAGAGACGCTCGAGCGTACCGTAGCCCTGCTCCCCCCTCAGTTCGCTGACGCTCAGAGCAGAGGCGAAATCCTGGTCAGAGTGGGGCAGGGAGGCGATTTGCGCGCGGGTCGCCTCGTCCCAGTCGAGGACTTCGTCATAGAACCCGGCGATGGCGACTGAGCCGTCCGGGGCGTGCAGCGAGGCGACCAGACGCGAGAGCACGTTGCCCGGGTTGGCCACCGCCCCTCCGTATTCGCCCGAGTGGAGATCGCTGACGGCGCCGTGTACGTGGATCTCGAAATACGCCAGCCCCCGCAGCGAGAAGCCCACCGAGGGAAGCCCCTCGGCATACATGCCCGTGTCCGAAATCAGAATGACGTCACACGCGAGGCGTCTGGAGTACTCGACAACGAAGGGGACGAGGTTTGGCGAGCCGATCTCTTCCTCCCCTTCTGCGATCATCACGATGTTGATCGGCAGGGACAATCCTGTGGCGAGGTGTGCCTCGAGCGCCTTCACGTGCATGAAGAGCTGTCCCTTGTCGTCCGCTGAGCCGCGGGCGTAGATGCGGCCGTCACGCTCCGTGGCTTCGAACGGTGGCGAGTCCCACAGATCGAGGGGCTCAGGCGGCTGCACGTCGTAGTGGCCGTAGATCAGGACCGTAGGGGCGTCCGGTCCGGCGCCACGCCATTCCCCGACTACGATGGGGTGGCCCGGCGTTTCAATGATCTCCGCCTCGAGGCCGGCCGACGTCAGCTTCTCGCTGAACCACTCAGCGGCGGCTCTCGTGTCGTCGTCGTGTTCGGACTTCGCGCTGACGGAAGGGATGCGCAGGAAGTCGTACAGCTCGGAGCGGAAGCGTCCGAGGTTCTCATCGATGAAGCCCTGTACATCCGACATGGAGCTGTCCTTCTGCCGGATCCTGGAGCTCTAGATGAGCGTACGCAGGCCCCAGCGATAAATGAACGTCATGAGCGTCGCGAACACCACTGCACCGGCCATTCCGCCGATACTGAGCGCAAGCGGATCGAACAGGTGGAAGATCCCGACTCCGAGCATGCCGCCGATCACGGAGGCGAATGCACCGAGCGCCATGATGACCTGGGCGTGACCGGGCTGCTCTTCCGGGCGACTGATAGCGGCTCTCATCATGAGGCCGATGGCGGCTCCCATGATGATCCAGATGGCGATGCCGATCCAGTTCTGCATAGCTGTTTCGGAGTTCTTGGGTCGTTCGAGCGGCGAAAAACCGCGCGGGAAAAGTTATCGGAAGGACTTGGCGGGAACCACCCCGTCCCGGTGGTTTGACTCGACTCCCCGGCGGCGGTTCATTCCGGAATGGCGGACGAGATCATCGACATCAGCCGGTACTTCAACCGAGAACCGGCAAGCGACCTTCCTCGCGGGGCGATGGCACTGTGGGGGGGTGACGGCGAACAGTCTCGTTTTGCGCTGCCGCTGTGGAGGATTCTTCACCTGGCTCGTGCCGAGCGCGGCATGATCGTCTCGTGTGAACCTGGAATGCATCACCTCGCCGAGCCGTTTGTCGTCCTCGATCTGGGTTCGGATCCCGCTCGGACCGAGGTCGATCCGGACGCGATGCCCGGGTACGGCGACGACGAGGCACCGTCCCTCCTCGATCGAGAAGCGGAAGGCCTCGCCATCTTCCTCGGTGCGCGTGATGGTCGGATCTGGGCACTCCTCGTCGATGGAGGCCTGCTGCGGACGGGCCCGCTGTCGGCCACTCTGCGCGAGGATGTTCTCTTTCTGGCCGGCGAGTGTGCGGGGCTCCTGTTCTTTCGGGAACGGCCCCAAGACCGCGATTCGGTGGAGTAGTCGACGGCTCGGGCGCATGCGTCGCCGTCCGTCAGTCCTTACCCATTCGCCGCTTGAGCTCTTCCAATGCAGCATCGGCATCCAGCTCTCGGGAGGGCGGCGTCTGATCCAGGTCGACGCGGAACTCCGAGCGTCGGTCGAGATCGAGTGGGTCGAAGGCCTGAGCTGCCTCAGCCTGGGCTTCTGTTCCCTCGATCTTCTCTGCCATTCGATCCAGCTGATCGAATAGATCGTCTGCGGCCGTGATGGACTCGCGTGCCTCCGAGCGGCCCGATGTGGCCGACAGCGCTTCGCGCTGGCTTTTCGCTTCGTGGAAGCGCTCGAACATTTCTTCCACGGTACGGGACCTGAAGTCGAACTCTTCCTTGAGCGCCCCTGCCTTCCTGATCAGAATGACGCGTTGACCTTCGGCCTTGGTTGCCCACTCTGCGGCGAGCTTGACCGTCTCCGCGTCATCGATGTCAGCCGCCATCTCTTCTCGGCGGCGAGCGGTCTCGATGTCCTTCTCGAGGCGATCGATCTGCCCGAGGGTCGTCCTGAGCTGATCGTCCAGGCCGGCGACCTGAGCCTTCTCGTCGGCGATCTCGTTCTTCATGCCGATCAAAAGCTTGTCGGCCGTTTCCGAGACCTGATCCCGACTCAGCTCCTTGTTGAAGTTGTCGAGCGCCTCTTTGAAGGCTTCGCGAAGATCGTCAAACATCGAGAAAATCCTCCGGGCACTGACGGACGGGCCCGCTCACGGACCCGTCCGACCATGGTGTCATAACCACTCTTGAAGAGGAGAGTGGCCCCGAAGCCTCAGTTGAGGAAGGGCTCGATGCGCTGGGCAAAGGAGTTGCGCGCCCGGTGCAGCCGGCTCTTCACAGTCCCGAGGTTCACTCCGGTGATCTCGGAGATCTCCTCGTAGCTCTTGCCTTCCAGCTCTCGGAGTCGGAAGACGAGCTGGTGGTGCTCGGGAAGAGTCTGAACGGTGTCCTCCACCAGCCGACGAAGGTACCGCTTCCGGTAGAGATCGTCGGGCTTCATCGAGTAGTCCTCGAACTGAATCGGACGGTGGTCATCGTCCCAGTTGTTCGTGAGTCGCTGGAACAGGACAAGAGGACTGCGTGACCGGTTTCTCAACTCGTTCTTCGACAGGTTGCCGGCAATTGTGTACACCCAGGTCGAGAACTTCTTGGACGTGTCGAAACGGTGCAGATGTCGAGTGACACGAATGAACGCTTCCTGGACCAGATCCTGCGCACGGTCCGAGTCGCCGGTCTTACGCGTAATGAAATGGATGAGACGGTCGCGATATCGATCGTACAGCCGCTGAAACGCGCCAGGCCGACCCTCAAGATGAGCCGTGACGAGCTCTTCGTCGGTCAAGTCTTCGAGCGGTCGTTCGAACAGAGGTTGGCTCACAACAGCAGGAGTTGTGTTGACCATTGGTCTAAGTCCTAGTTGAAACCAAGCGAACAAATCCAATCAAGTGACCAGTAAGATATGGGTAACAGGCGTTCCCTCAAGGGCACCTGTGCACCAGCCGGCGAGTCAGATCGGGCGGCCTTCGAGACCAATGAGTGTCCCACCCTCGGAGAAACCGTCGTAGAGTGCCTGCTCCGGCGGTGGAATCCGATCTCGGGAGGCGAGTGCCTGCTCGGCCGCCTGGTCCATTTCCACAGTCACTTCAGTCTCGATCGCCTCCAGCAAGGATGGCGCGATCCCCTTTCGTTCCAGCCAGGCCTCAAAGAGCCCCACGGGATCCCGACGACCCCAGTGGGCGAAGAGGTCGGGGGCGAACGTATCACGCGCCTCCCGCTCATCGTGCGTCGCGTGCCCACCCATGCGAAACGTGTCCGCGACAATCGCGGCTGGCCCGCGGCCCTCTCGACACTGATTAACCGCAAGTCGCGTGGCAGCGTACACATCCAGAACGTTGTTCCCGTCGCAACTCCACGAGTCGATACCGTACATCGCGGGCCAGAAGTGGAGGTCCCCTGCGCCGTGGGCGTCCGATGGCGTGCCCAGGGCAACGTGGTTGTTCTGAATCACGAAGATCGCCGGCAGGTTTTGCACTGCAGCCAGGTTCAACCCCTCGTGACATGCTGCACACTTCGTTGCGCCGTCACCAACCCAGGTCACGGCGACCCGGTCCTCTCCTCGATTACGGAAGGAGAGCGCGACACCCGTGACGATCGTCACGCTCGTACCCATGTGGCTAATAGGCTGGAGGATGCCGGCGTCCATGTCGCCGATGTGGAGGTCTCGCCCCTCGCTCGGGGAGTCGGAGGTCGCCAGATATCCTCGGAACATGTCCGCGAGGGGCATCCCCATCATGTGGAGGGCCCCCGCGTTGCGAATCATGGGTGACACGACGTCACGATCGGGGTCGAGTGCCCGCACGTTCCCTACGGTCACCGCCTCTTCTCCCGTGCCGAGCCAGGCCTTGGAAATGACTCCCGTTCGGACCCAGCGCTTGAGACCGATGTCATGAAGTCGGGTGCGGAGCAGGTCCCTGTAGATAGACAGGAGCTGAGCTTCGGACAGTCCATTGACGATGTCCGCTCGCTGCGGGTCCGACGCAAGCGTGCTGTCGAACTGATCGACGAGCTCGGGGTCGGGCTCCCATTCCAGGTACTCGGGCGGATCAAATGCGGGGTATCGTTTCATGCCGTGAAGCTAACCTGCGCCGCTGTCGATTCGGAGGTGCCGGTCCGCCATGACGAGTTCGAGAACCTCAGGGGATCATGAGCAGGAAGGACCAAAGCGTGAGATGGACCAACGTAAAGGACGTCGCACTGAGATGGCTTACCTGAGAGAATCCCCCAGCTGGTGAGCGACTCCCGCCCTCGTCGTGTGGCGTTCGCCCGTGTAAGTTGGCGAATCGGTACCTTCGCACCGAACCATCTCGACCTTCCCGGGTCGAGTTCCCCCTCGATCTTGAGGCTCGTTGTCGGACCTCACCACCACGGCTCCCGCTGACCCGGGCCCGCGTCGCGTCCAGGCTGTTGTGGCGCTCAGACTGCTCGAAGTCATGCGCGACATGGATCTTCCCGTGGAGCTTCTCGAAGCCGAAGATCCCGCGCAGACGATCCCGAGACGATTCGGACTCAGCGATGTCGTGGAGCGCCAGATCCGCACGCATCGTGAGGACGTGAGGCGCCGGGTCCGTCTTACAGACGAGGAGGTCCATGGCCTGTTTCGTTTCGTCATTCGGCGTCCCGACAGCCCCGAGGTATTTCGAGCTGTAGGTCGCTTGCTCGTGGAGGGGGAGCGGATACCACGCTGGGTCCGACGCTTGCCCCGCGGACTCCGTTATCGGGCGACACGCAGGGAGGCGCGGAAGCTGCTCAAGAAGTTGTTCGGGCGTCCGATCGGTGGCTTTGGTCGCGGGACGTTCGTGATCGAGGGACGCTCCCTTCTCTTTGTCGAGGCCGATCCGGGTGGAGACGCATGCCACCTGCTCAGCGGCTTTTCGGAGGAGCTTGTTTCCCGCATGCTCGGGGGTTCCGCGCGTGTGGATCACACGCTCTGTCAGGGCCGAGGCGATGACCTGTGTCGGTGGGCGGCCGAACTCGTCCAGGACACCGCGACGCATGCCCCGGTGCCCGAGGACGTGTCGGAGAACGAGGACGAGACCTAGGAAGGCTCGAGCGAGCGCCAGGACGTGTAGGCTAGTCCAAAAGGGTGCGATGTACTCTGAAGATGCACAGGTCCTGGATGGCGGTCCGTCCTGCACGTCGGGCTGACGCGACCTCGTCCGGTGCCCGGATCCCCGTCTGAAGCCAGATAGCGGGTTCGCCCGACCGCGCCATGGCCTTTGTGACCAGGGGGCCTGCGTCCGCACTCGGCCGAAAGATGAGCACGAGATCGACGGTTTCCGGTACCTCGTCCAGGTCATCGTAACTCACCCGGCCCAGCAGGCGTTGTGCATTCGGATTCACGGGGATCACGTCATAGCCTTTGGCGGCCAGGTACGACGGCACGCGGCGCGCAGCTTTTTCGAGATTACGTGACAGCCCGACGACGGCGATGTGTTTCGCGTTGTCGAGGAGTTCGGCAAGAGCCTCGGCCGACGGGTTGTCGGGGTCGGAAGAGGCGCTCAGCACATGTCGGAGTTGGGCCAGTCTGTCCACGGGCCGCGAGCATACCCGCACCATTGCTGGCTCGCAATACGAGGGGGGGACAGGGTGGCGGCCATCAGGACCGCTGGCGTCAATCGGCGAGGACGGTTCCAGTGCTCCTTGCTCGGGTCGTCGCACCTACGCCTGCCACACCCATCACGACGATGGCGATGCCCGTCCAACCGAGTGGAGATAGACCTTGACCCAGAAGAACCGTGGCCAGTGATGCGGCCACGACTGGCTCGATCGCCGTCGCGATGGAGGCCCGGCTTGCATCGATCCGTGAGAGTGCATCGAAGAAAAGGAAGTGCGCGACCGCGATCGTGAGGGCGCTGAACGCGAGCAGAACCAGCCAGGCCGTGGTCGAACCGGGCCAGACGATGGGACCACTCGTCACGGGTACGGTGACGGCGAGGAAGAGCACACACCCCAGGGTGCTGTACATCACGGTCGGAATCGAGCCGTACAAGGGTGCCGCGTACCTGCCGAACAGGATGTAAGCACCATAGGCGATACCAGCCATCACGCCCCAGCCGAGGCCACTCGAGCCAAACGTTGCCGTGACCGAGTCGGCGCCAAGTACGCTGAGCCATACGCCAGCCAGAGTCACCACGAGCAGCACGATGCGGGTGCTGTCTGGCCATTCGTTCAGGATCGGGCCCGAGGCTAACGCGACGACGGCGGGGGCCAGGTAGAGCATCGCTACCGTGGACGGTACGCCAACAGCGTCCGTCGATAGCTGGTAGGCGATCTGGAAGAATCCGATGGAGATACCTCCACCCACCATCAAGATCACGAGGCCCCGGCGGTCGACGCGCAGGCCTTCGCGGCCACGCAGGCACAGGGTGACCAGGAGGATTGTCGCCCCGAGAAGAGGACGGAGGAATGCCAGACTCTCGGGCGGTACACCCAACCGGAACAGGTTGACCGCGAAGATGCCGGACGAGCCCCACAGGGAAGCTGCTACCACCGCCTCGGCGTATCCCAGCAGGCTGTCACGCGAAGCAGTGCTGGAGTTCACACCCGACGAGGTCAAACGTATCCGTAGATCTGATAGAGGAGGAGATAGACCATCAGACCCGTCACCGAGACGTATGCCCAGACAGGGAAGACGAAGCGCGCAAGCCGCTTGTGGTCCTCGAAGCGTTCGGCACGAGCCAGCCACAAGAGGCGGAGTACGAATGGAAGCACCAGGACCGCGAGTACCATGTGGCTGAACAGGATCGACAGGTACACAGTCCGTGCGAGGCCCTCTCCAGCGAATTCATGGGTGCCGGTGAGCAGGATGCGCGCGACGTAGAAGACCAGGAAAAGCGCGGATGCGCCGACCGCGGTCAGCATGGCCCGCTTGTGCTTGTCGACAACTTTCTGACGAATGAAGACGAAGCCGGTGAACAGTGCGATCGCGCTCGTCGCATTCAGGCTCGCGTTGATGAGGGCGAGAAGATCCCCCGCTTCGGTTGTGTTCATCGGATCGAGACCAATTCCGGTGCTGGGACGTAGACCTGGGCTCGTGAACCCAGTGTGGCGAGCCCCACGAGCAGACTCAGGAGGAGTGCAGCGACGAGGGTATGGAGTGATACTGGCGGAATGGCCAGGATCGTCAGGACCGACATGACGCCGAGAGCCACCTGCACAAGGAGGAGTCCGACGGCTGCCCAGGCCCAGCGTTTCACGCGCCGTGGCACCTCGGCACGAACCACCCAGGCATATAGCCATAGAACCGCCACGGTTGCGACGATGGCCATGAGGCGGTGCAGGAAGTGCGAAGTGATCTGAATATTCACCAGGGGCGGCACAACCTGACCGAGACAGAGCGGCACGTCAGGGCAGGACATGCCGCCGTCGGTGTGGCGAACCAGGGCACCAAGAACAGATTGTATAAACACGGATCCGGCGGCCACGCCCGCATAGATCGTGAGCTTGAGCCCGTCACCGTCTCCGAAGCCTTCGATTTTCGGAGGGCCTCCGGGCCCGGTCGTACCCTGGGTCGCCACCGCGAGAACGGTCGCCAGAGACAGAAAAATGAACGCGAGGCTCAGGTGCGTCGTGGACACAAGGTCCGGGAGTTGGTAGATCACCGTGAGCCCACCAAAGACGGACTGGACAAGCAGCAGTCCGACGCCTGCGAGTGATGCCCGGAAGATCCAGGGCCGTTCAGACGTCTCTCTTTTCGCCAGCCACGTCCCGAGGGCGAACATCATGACGAGCCCACCTGCGACGAGCCGATGCAGGTGCTCCCAGAACACGCCTCCGGTCATTTCCGGCACCATCGTACCGAAGCATGTCGGCCAATCCGGGCACGCGAGACTGGATTCTGTCGCGTGAACGATACTGCCGAGAAAAAGCAGGCCGAGGGTCCAGAAAACCGTGACCATATAGGCCCGGGGATGTAGTGTGGTCATTACGCGATGACAGGCTCGGGCGCCTCAGTGGTTTTGTAGGTCGTCTCGTCGTCGGCCGCCTCCCCGACGTCACGGTAGCTGGCGAGGGAGATGACGCCCCGCTCCAGCCACTGCATTTCACCTTCGAGGTAGCGGCGCGCCACCTTGTGCGTTGCAACGTCATCGTTGCGGAAGATCGATCGGAAGCTCGCCGAGATACGTCGGCGGGACTGGCGGCAGAACGCGTCGGCGAGAGCCGTGGCACCGCGCTCGTCGCCACCACGCTGCTCAAGCGTCTTGGCGTGCAGGATCGTAGCCGTCATGACGAGCAGCTCAGCTCCGATGTCCACGACGCGGCCCAGTACGGCCTGACGTTTCTCGAGACCTGGCCCAAAGCGAACCATCGTGTAGAACGTCGCGCGCGCGAGTCGACGGGATGTTCGTTCGACGTAGCGCAGATGCTTGGCCAGTGATCCGAACTCCGAGTAGCGCGGCCAGGCGCTCCATCCGAGGAAGCGGGTCGGGTACCACCATGCGTAGAAGAGACCGGCCTTAACCAAGGCCGCCAGCTTCGCACCCACCGGAGCCTTCGGATTCACCAGGTCGCCAGCGACCGAAAAGTGTCGATCGACCGCTTCGCGTGCGATGAAAAGGCGCATGATCTCGGAGGAGCCCTCGAAGATCGTGTTGATCCGCATGTCTCGAAGCCATCGCTCGACGGGGTACGAGACTTCATCCCGTGCCTTCAACGAGTCGTACGTCTCGTAGCCGCGGCCTCCTCGGACCTGCAGCGCATCATTGACGAGATCCCAGCCGGTCTCGGTGCCCCACATCTTGGCGACGGCGGCCTCGAGACGGATGTCGAACTTGCCGGAATCAGCCATCGCGCCGATCAGCTCAACCAGAGCCTCGAGTGCGAACGTATCCGTCGCCATCTTCCCGATCATTTGAGCGACGGCGTCGTGGTGCCCCACTGGGAGCCCCCATTGTACGCGGCTGCCGGCCCAGTCTCGGACCATCTCGAGGCTGCCTTTCCCAGCAGCGGCGCAGAAGGCAGGCAGCGCCAGACGTCCGGTGTTGAGCGTGATGAGCGCCAACTTGAGTCCTTTGCCTTCACCCCAGAGCAAGTTTTCCCGCGGTACCTTTACGTCGGTGAAGCGAAGGGCCCCATTGGACAGAGCCCGGAGGCCCATGAAGGAGCACTCATCCAGGGTCTCGACACCCTCCCAGTCAGTTTCGACGATGAACGCCGTGATCGGCTTTCGCGTGGATCCCGCCGGTGCCGGTGTTCGGGCCATCACGACGATGATCTCTGCACGCGGGCCGTTGGTCGTCCACAGCTTCTCACCATTGAGGACCCAGTGCGATCCGTCGTCGGAAAGAACGGCTGTGGTCGACAGGTTGGCGGGGTCGGAGCCTACATCGTGTTCCGTGAGGGCGAAGGCTGACAGCGCCCCCTTGGCGAGCCTCGGCAGGTACCGACTTTTCTGCTCGTCAGTGCCGAACTTCAGGAGAGGTCCGGGTACCCCGATACTCTGGTGGGCCGAGAGGAACGCACCGGTCGCGCTGCAACGGGACGCGATGATTGCCAGGGCACGATTGTAGGAGACCTGGGACAGCTCCAGTCCCCCATATTTCCGCGGCGTCTTGACGCCGAAAGCGCCGAGCTCGGCGAGGCCGTCGAGGACCTCCTGGGGCACCCACCCCTCGCTGTCGTTCTTGTCCCCGTCGATGTGGTCCCGGGCGAACGCCTCGATCTTTTCGAGGAATACGGCTGCCCGCTCCTGCTCATCGGGGTCCGGCGCGGGTGCGGGATACACGAGATCCAGATCGAGTTTCCCTTCGAACAGTGCCTTGGCGAAGCTGCTCTTCTCCCACTGCTGCTCGCGCGCGTCCTCAGCGACTTCTCGGGATTCGAGTTCGCTGGCGAGCTTCTTTTCTTCGGCCATGGAATCCTTTCGGCTATGCCTGCATTCGGGCGTCAGGAACCGCCCCGAAATTTAATGCCCGTACCTGCATGGAGTACCTGAGCGAAGAATTACCCCGGTGCCTCTGCGGGGAGCCCTCAATCCGCGAGAAACTCCATGATGTCGTCGTGGCGCGCCGCTGCGTCGGCCTCACCGATCTCCATCAGCGCCTGCATGTAGTCCGGTTGGAACAGGATCAGGCTCAGGATATCAGGGGACTCGGTCTCTTTTGTGCCCAGCCCGCGCGTCAGGAAGCGGATCGATCGAGGGAGCTGGGCCTCGAATTGGGAGGACAGTCGACCGAGGTCGACCGAGGGGCGCATGACCAGGAGCTTCACTGGCTGCAGACCGTGACGACGATCCTCTGGGAGCGCTTCGAGGAGCCGGTTCAGCCGCTCCAGACGAAGTGCGTCGTTGTCGAGCAGATCCAGAAAGACGGCGTTGAAAAGCACACCAGCGACCTGAGCGGGCGGTGGGTAGCCTCTGATGTTCGCGTGGGACATTTCTCCCTGGTTTCGGTCGTAGCGGTTCGAAATCGCCATGATTCGTCTCGCCCCGAGATGCAGCACCGGCGACAGCGGAGCCGTCAGCCTGACGCCACCATCCCCGTACCAGTTATTCCCGAGCTGAATGGCCGGGAAAAGCAGGGGGAGCGCGGAGGATGCCATGATGTGGTCGACCGTGATGGTCGTGCGTTCCGTGACCCGCTCCGGTCGCTCCGAGGTCTCGATGTCCCGGCCCTGCACCCATGTGACCGACGCCCCGGTCGAGTAGCTCGTCGTGCTGACGGCAAAGGCGCGCAGGCCACCGTGTTCGAGGTTGTATTGAATGCCGGTCAGTTCGCGGTCGACGGCGTGGAGCGTCTCGGTGAGGTAGGCGTCGAGCGGGGACGTGTCCACCAGGCCTCGCACCTGAAGTCGGCCACCCCGAAGCCCGCCTCCACCCAGCTGCCGAAGCCAGCGCATACTGTTCATCGCGAGAGAGCGTGGGTCGACGCGGAAGACATGGTCGACCGTCAGGTCCCCCCACAGATGAGAGAGTTCTTCGACGGCCTGCAGAAAGGTCCCGTGGTGAGACGCCAGTCCTGCCGCGTTGATGGCCCCGGCGGAGATCCCGTGGATGTAGGGAAGTTGGAGATCCGGAAGGTAGCGAGCGACATGGCGCAGGAAGCCGACCTGGTATGCCGCGCGCGCTCCGCCGCCACCCATGACAAGACCGAGATCACGCGGGCCGTGGCCCGCAATGGCATCGGGGGAAGCCTCAAGCGCGTCCATAGGTTTCAGTTCGCTCACGTGGATCTGAGGCGCGTCAACCGACGATGGGTCTGCCGATTGCGAGAATGCCCCCGACAATGCAAACGAGTACGACCAGCGTGCCGACGAGGTGTGGCATGAAGGTCTGGGCTTCCGCCGGGCGACGCTTCATCACCCCGTGAATGACGTGGGCGAGCACGGCGGCCAGCGTCATCATCACGATGTGTCCGCCCAGCTGGGGGTAGAAGCCCCGACCCACGAACAGGTTGACGAAGCCCAGGAGCACGGTCAGGTCGAGGACGCCCGTGAAGATGGCTGAGAGGACGCGCATCTGCTTTCCGTACTCGGCCTTGGTCATGAGGCCGTAGGCGGCATAGGCGATCATGACGATACCCATGAGGAGAACGAGGTAGCGGAATCCGGAGTGGGCATGAAGCAGCATGATGGACTGTTGAGTTCGATGGGCAGGGCAAAGACTGACCTCGGTGGCCCCCCGAGGAGAGGTTTCGGGAGCTACCCCGGCGTTGTGAGATCGATGCCGGTACTGCCGACGGTGACCTCGATTGATCGTGCGTCATGGAAGCCGCCATCGGCGGTCCACAACTGGACTGTATACGCGCCTGGCGGCACGCCGTCGAGGATATCGACTTGGTTTATGAGCGCACGGATACGTAGGTGATGCGCAACTGCGGACTCACTGTTCGAGAAGACGATGGTATCTCCCACATGCGCCACAAGCAGGGTCGGTGAGAATGTGAGGCCGAATTGATCGATCGGGGCTGGCGGCTCCGTCTCGGTCAGGACGGACGTGCCTCCCAGCGGCTCCAGCATGATCACACTGGGAACTCCTGCCGCGGCAGCGGGCGCCAGACCGTAGATGCCCTGCTCGGGCCGCACCGGTACGCCGCCCTCCTCTGCCGCAGCCCAGGAGGACGGCTCATCTGACGCACTACCCTATTTCGGCGATTGCGTCGGCGAGCAGCGCACGAGCTCGTTCGAGTTGCTCCCGCTGCGTCTGTGTCGGTGGGTAGAGAGAACCCGGGCGCACGCTACCTCCGTTCAGTGCGCCGTAGACCTGTTGCACCATCCGTCGGGCAACCTGGAGCATGTCTGCCGGTGACCTCGGTGGTCCCGTCCGTCCGCGGAATCCGGATCCTCCGCCACCGGCGTTCATGCCGTTGTCACGCATGGCATCAGTGATCCGGGTGGTGAGGGCAATCGCGTCGAGCATGAACTCTTCGCGACTCTCGTACATGTCCTGCGTGATCGGACTTTCCGGGTCGCCGCGCACGTCGACGATGGTCTCTCCACGCTGGCCACCTGCTTCGACAGTGACCGTATAGGCTCCAGGTGAAACCCAGGGCCCCCAGGTTTCGATCGAGCGTGCCAGGACCGGACTGTCATGGCGGGTCCACTCGTCGGAGACGCCCGGGCCGCCGTGTCGGAGATCCCAGTTCACACGATGTGTTCCGGTCATACCCGGAACGGTCAGCTCCCGCACCACAACACCGTCTGCGTTTTCGACGCGCATGATCGCGCTACCGGAGCCGTTCATGAGTCGATACGTGATCTCGACACCGTCCACCGGATTCGTGCCTGAATATTTGTCCTGCCCCCGATACGACGTGTCCTTTTTCCAGAGCTTTATGGTGCCGACGGGCGCGGAGAAAACGGTGACGGGGGCTGTGGCTTCTGCCCATTCTGCGATCGCGCGCGTGTCATCGAGTACCCAGACGCCTTGTCCGTGAGACCCGATGACGAGGTCCTTCTCCCGCGGGTGGATGACCATGTCGTCGTAGTTCGTGGTCGGCAGGTTCGGCACTCGTGCCCAGTTCGATCCCGCGTCCGTGCTCGCGAAGATGTGATGTTCGGTACCGAGGAAGAGGGTGTTGGGATTATCCGGATGCTCCACGAGGACGTTCACAGAGCCCATGTCCGGCAGCGTCGTGTGGAGAGGCTGCCAGGAGGAGCCGAAGTCGCGGGTACGGTAGACGTAGGGACGGAAATCGCCGTCGCGGTGCGCATCGAAGGTCGCATAGGCAGTTCCGGCTGCCGTGACGGACGCGACGATACGACTCACGTAGGTAGCGCTGGCGATGCCGGGCACATTACCCGAGACCTCGGCCCACGTCGTTCCACCGTTTCGACTGACCTGCAGATTGCCGTCGTCGAACCCGATCCAGAGGACGTCGGGGTCGAGAGGTGACTCATCGAGCGTGACCGCCTCACCAAACGAACTCGTGCCGTCATTGCGTGAGATCGAAATGTCAGCTCCGGCCACACCCATGATCTGGAGCGTATCGCGATCGACCTGACGGCTCATGTCCTCGGTCATCGTCCACGATCCACCTCGGTCACGCGAGATGAAGAGATGGTTACCCGCGACGTAAAGCCGGTCCGAATCGTGCTGGGAGAGCATCATCGGCGACGTCCAGTCGAATCGGTACTGCTGACCCACTGGTTCTGCCGGTGAGATGTCGAGCATGTCGCCTGTCTGGGTGTCATAGCGAAAATAGTTGCCGCCGTTCGAGCTACCGTAGCTATAGCGGGCGTCGTCCGGGTCGGCCTGCCAGTACATGCCGTCACCAAAGCCGTTCTGCATCCAGTCGTCATTCAGGATGCCTGCCCAGCGACGCGTTTCCGAAGGGCCGAAGAAGGAGTGATTGTCCTGCAGCCCACCGTACACCCAGTACGGGTCACGCATGTCCACGCCGATCGCGTAGAATTGCGAGATCGGAAAGTTGTTGAGTTTCCGGAAGTTGATCCCGCGGTCGTAGCTCTCGTGCAATCCCGCATCGCCAGCAAGCAAGAGGTGATCCGGGTCGGACGGATTGATCCAGAGCGAGTGATGGTCGGCGTGGATCCCGACGTCGTAGGTCGGAGCCAGCGCGATCTGGCTGAAGGTGCGTCCGCCGTCGTCGCTCACGTACGAGCGTGTCGCGAGCGTGTAGACGCGCTCTTCGTTGTTCGGGTCGATGAAAATGTGTGAGTAGTACATCGGCCGGATGTTCTGTTCGCTGACCCGTTCCCAGGAGAGCCCGCCATCTTCCGAACGGTAGACACCGGACTGGTCATCCTCGGCCTCGACGAGCGCCATCACCACCTGCGGGTTCGACTGTGCGACGGCGATGCCGATGCGGCCGAGATCACCCCCGGGAAGCCCTGCCCCCAGACGGTTCCAGGTCTCGCCGCTGTCTGTCGACTTCCAGATGCCGCTGCCTGGACCGCCTCCGTTGAATCCCCACGCCTGCCGAAGCCGCTGGTAGGTCGCGGCGTACACGGTGCTGGGATTTTCAGGGTCGATCGCCATGTCGATGACGCCCGAATACTCATCAACGAAGAGAACCTTGGTCCAGTTCTGCCCACCGTCGGTGCTTTTGAATACCCCACGTTCCTCGGAGCCGGCCCACAAATTCCCGACGGCGCCAAAGTAGACGACGTCCGGGTCAGTGGGGTGGATCACGATCCGACCCGTGTGCCTGGTCTCTTCGAGCCCAAGGTGAGTCCACGTATCACCGCCGTCGTCCGATCTGTAGATACCGTTGCCGTACGAACTCGACTGTCGGTTCTGCTGCTCGCCGGTGCCCGCGTACATGATGTTCGGGTTCGAGCGTGAGATCGCGATGTCACCGAAGGTGCTCACCGGCTTGTCGAAGAAGACGTTGACCCACGTCTGGCCACGATTTGTGGACTTCCACAGCCCTCCGGATGCCGTGCCCACAAAGACCGTCGAGGGGTCGTTCGGAAGAGCCTCGACATCGTGGATGCGTCCCCCGGTGACGGCCGGCCCGATCGACCGGGGGTACATGGAGGACATCGCCTCGGTGGTGATTGCTGTCTGGCTGCTCGCGGGCGATACCGTGAGGGCCAGAAGGAGAGCGAGCCCGAGAGCGCATATGGCTCGAGTGAGGGTCCGCTGAATGATCTGTCGAGATACGGCCATGGGTGCGTCCTTCGTCACAGGGTTCTTCTTCATCGTTCTTGTGCAGGGCTCTTCTTCGGTTCTTTCTGAGCAAGTGCCGAGCGTACGACGTCGATGACCTCGGCGTCCATGTCGTCGGCTCCGATCATCCACATCAGATAGTCGGGCGCCTCGGCCGCCACCTCGGCGAGCGTGCGTCCTTTGTGCTTCCCTCTCTGGAAGACACGTCCCGCATCCTCAGGGCTGAACCAGCGATCCAACTCGGTCCGTGTGGGTGAATACTCCTCGCAGTACGCATGCAGCCCTTCGAGGTCTCGGGGCACGTGAGGGTAGCGCTCGAGCTGCCCCCCGAGTACGGCTGCTGACGTGCGGATATCGCCGAGCGCCGTGTGTGCTTCCTCGTGTTCTCGCCCCAGATAGAAGCGCGCAGCTGCCGAGAGATCGCGGCGCTCTTCGCGGTGGAAGATGTTCTGCATGTCTACGACTCGCCGACCCTCCATTGAGAAGTCCACACCGCATCGCTTGAACTCCTCCACGAGCATGGGAATGTCGAAGCGGCGAACATTGAAGCCAGCGAGATCGCAGCCTTCGAGCATGTCGTCGAGAGAACGCGCCACGCGGCAGAATTCGATTTCGTCAGCCACGTCTGCATCGGTGATCCCATGTACTGCCGTTGCCTCGGCGGGAATGGGCATCTCGGGATTGAAGCGTCGCTCGCGCTCCAGGATGTCACCGTGCGGCGTCCACTTGATGAACGCGAGTTCCACGATGCGATCCCTCTTCAAGTCGAGACCCGTCGTCTCGAGGTCGAAGAAGATCAGGGGACGGTCTAGCTGGAAGGGTAGTTTCATGGGCGGGCAAGGTAGTCGGGAGGGCGGAGCGGTACTACCGAGGCCTGCGCTCCAGGAGATCCGCGAGGCGTGTTGAGGAGCGAAGTTCGGGAAGTGGCAGCCAGGCGGTGCCTGCCAGGAGCGCGAGCGGCTCGCGTGCGTTGATCCCCGCCTCCACCCACGAAACCCCTTCGTCATGGCGGCCGAGTGCAGTAAGAAGAGCGCCGAGACTGGTGGCGACAGGGATGCCTCGCCGAGCCTTGCGGAGGAGGTCGTGGGCGATCTGATCCGCTTCCTCCCGCTCGCCTGCGCGCACCAGCGCTGTGCCAAGAAACGCCGTGAGGAACGGCTCGCGTCCCGACAGCTCGACGGCTGCCCGATAGTAGGTCAGCGATTCGCCCTTGCGATCCTGCTGCTCGGCGTATCGGCCGAGGTGCATGTACGACAGCACGTGCTCGGGGTCGAGATGGATGGCCCGCCGCGACCGCTCGATGGCCTCGTCGGTTCGCCCAGCCAGCGCGTAGGACCAACCGGACTCGTTGACGGTGGTCGCGTCGAGTGGCTCCAGGGCCATGGCGTGATCCGCGGATGTACAGGCTGCCTCGTAGTCCCCGCGGTAGAGTAACGTTCGGGCAAGCCACCGATGGGCTTCAGGCAGAGAGGGAGCCATCTCCAGTGAGAGTCGAAGGTTGGCCTCGGCCGAATCGAAGGACCAGTGGAGGAGATCGGCGTATCCGAGTGCAGCGTGAGCACGGGGGATCGAATCGTCGAGGTCGAGTGCCCGGTCGGCACCCTGCCGCACAGCCCGCGCCGTGCCCTCGAGGTCGGTGCCGCTGCGCAGGGCTACGTGACCCTCCCACGCATCCCGCCAGCATTCCGCCATGCCTGCCCACGCATCCGCGAAGAGCGAATCCCTCTCGATGGCGGCCTCGAAGTGTCCAAGGGCCGAGGTCGGGTCGGAGGCCAGCAGCGCCGTGCGCCCGCCCACATAGTGCGTCCACGCGACCGGATCCGAGGTCGGGGCTCTGTGCATCAGATCGGGCGTCGGAGCGGGTGTCTCGGAGCCCAGCGCAATCGCGATTTCGCTGGCGATCTGGCTTTGGACATCGAAGAGAGTCGCGGTCTCGCAGTGCCACGCACCAGACCATAACTCCGCTCCGTCGGGTGCGCGTACCAGCTGCACGGTGACGCGGAGGCGGTCCCCGTCCGGCTCGACCTGTCCTCGCACCAGGAGCTCGACTCCGAGTTCGTTCAGCGCTGATTCGAGGTCCGTCGTTCGGTGACTGAAGGCGATAGAGGAGGCCAGTCCGACAACCGAAAGGCCCTCGAGCGAGCCGAGTCGGGTCGTGATGCCATCGAGTGCGCCTGCCCCGAAGAGCCAAGACCCGTCGGTGAAGGGAATGACGGCGAGCCGACTACCACGCCGCCGACGGAGTGATCCGCGGATTCGAGCAAGGACGGACATCGCCGCCCGATTCTACTCGGTGGACTCGAGCTCGAAGCCGAGGGCTTCGAGGATCACGGCTTCCTGAGACTTCGCGTGAGTTGACGCTTTGCCCTCTGCCGGGCTCGCGCGCTCGGGTCGAGCCGCGTACGACAGCGGGACCTTTCGCGGGACCACTGAGCGTAGACGAGGACCGATGAAGGTCAGTCCTCCCATGTTCCGCGGTTCCTCCTGCGCCCAGACGACCTCGCGTAGCTTCGGGTAGGACTCGAGAAGTTCGTTGAGCGCCTCGGACGGGAACGGATAGAGCAGCTCCACTCGTCCCACGGCAACGTGGACTGCCTCATCACGGCGGGGATGCCCCTGTATGTCGTAGTAGACCTTACCCGAGCAGAGCACGAGGCGCGTGATCGCAGATGGATCGTCAACCGAGGGATCCGCGATGACGTGTCGGAAACCACCTTCGGTCAGCTCGGATACCTGGGACGTCGCCTGAGGATGTCTGAGCAGACTCTTCGGCGTCATCACGATCATCGGACGTTCAGGCCGACGGAGTGCCTGCCGGCGGAGCATATGAAAGTACTGCGCGGGCGTCGTCGGATATGTGACCCGCATGTTGCCCTCTGCGCAGAGCTGGAGGAATCGCTCCAGACGTGCACTCGAGTGCTCTGGTCCCTGCCCCTCGTACCCGTGGGGGAGGAGGAGTGAAAGCCGTGAGTACTGACCCCACTTGGTCAGGCCCGACGCCAGGAACTGGTCGATCATCACCTGGGCGACGTTCACGAAGTCGCCGAACTGGGCCTCCCAGAGCACGACATCGTCGTCGGACGCGACCGAGTACCCGTACTCGAACCCGATGACTGCGGTCTCCGTCAGCGGTGAGTTGTAGGTCTCGAAACGAGCGTCGGATAGAGCATCGAGGGGCACGAACTCGTCACCGTTTTCCGCGTCGTGAAGAACAACGTGACGATGACTGAATGTCCCACGCTCGACGTCCTGTCCGGTGAATCGGATCGGAATATCGGACTTGAGGAGGCTTCCAAAGGCGAGCGCTTCCGCGTAGCCCCAGTCCAGAGAACGGTCCATCGAGAAGTCTTCGGCGCGCTTCCCTAGCTGCCGCCAGAGCTTCGGATGAGGCGTGAACCCATCCGGGAGATCGACCGTCGCTGCATTGATCTCGGCGAGTGCCTCGAACGGCACGCCGGTCGTCTCGGGTATGCGCACGGTCTCGCGTTCTTCGTCCGGTATTTCGTCACCGACAGGATCGTACTCACGCACGCGGTCCTGAGCGTCGCGAAGCGTCTGAATGACCTGCGCACGCAGGTCAGCAACATCGTCATCGGTGACCACACCGTCCGCGATCAGTCGGTCAGAATACACCTGCTGCACCGTGGGGTGAGCACTGATCTTCTGGTACTGGACTGGCTGGGTGTAGGCAGGCTCGTCACCCTCGTTGTGCCCATGGCGGCGGTATCCGACGAGGTCGATCACGAAGTCCTCGTTGAATTCCCTCCGGTACTTCATGGCGAGTCGAACGGCCGCAAGACATGCCTCGGGATCGTCAGCGTTCACGTGGACAATCGGGATGCCGTACCCCTTGGCAAGATCGCTCGAGTACAGCGTCGACCGCGCTTCCACAGGGTCGGTGGTGAACCCGATCTGATTGTTCACGATGATGTGAACCGTACCGCCGACCTTGTACCCGTCGAGACGAGCCATGTTGAGTGTTTCGGCGACAACGCCCTCGGCGGCGAACGCAGCATCGCCGTGCATCAACACTGGAACGACGGCGTCGTGCTCTGCCACTGCGCCCGTGGCGAGCGCTGCATGCTGCTTTGCTCGGGCCATGCCGACGACTACTGGGTTCACGAACTCGAGGTGACTCGGGTTCGGTGCCAGGGTGACCTGCACAGCACCGAATCCGTCCACGTTCCGCTCGCCGCATGCTCCATGGTGGTACTTCACATCGCCGGTGCCCGCGACGTCGAGTTGTCCGCCCTTGAACGATGGGCCTTCGAACTCCGCGAGTAGCTCACTGTACGACACGCCGACCGTATGGGTCAGGACGTTGAGTCGACCACGGTGGGCCATACCCAGCACGACATCCGTCCCACCGGCCTTCCCGATCTCCTCGATCACGAGATCGAGCATGGGGACCAGGATGTCATTCCCCTCGAGGCTGAACCTCTTCTGGCCCAGGTAGGTCTTGTGCAGGAACTGTTCGAGGCCCTCGGTCTCGGCGATGCGCCGCAGCAGCTTCCGACGCTGCTCGACGGAGAGGTCGGGAAAGTGTGATCCGGCTTCGACCTGATTCCAGAGCCAGTCGACTTTCACATGGTCGTCGAGATGCTCGAATTCGTATCCGATCGACCCGGCGTAGATGGCGCCGAGATCCGAGAGGGCATCAGCGACCGATCGCTCGTCTCTCTCCTCTGCGATGATGAGCGCTGCGGGGAGCTTGCGCAGCTCCTCGGAGGAGGTGCCAAAAAAGGCAGGTGACAGTTGGGGGTGTCCTGGAGGCTCACTTCCGAGTGGGTCGATACTCGCCAGCCGATGCCCATGATCCCGGAACGCCTGTATCAGTGCGGTCGCACGGGACACGGCAGGTAGAAGTTCGAGCAGTGCTCGCGCGTCCTCATCGGCCCGGTCGTGGAGGACCGCCGATTCAGGCGCTGCGGCCGCCGCCGCCGTCCCGGATGGAGTGACAGGATGGGATGGCGGAGACATCGGACGCGAGTCAACGAGCTGATCCGGTACCAGCAGACCCTCGGATATCGCGAGTCTGGCGCCGTTCTCGAAGAGCTTGTGCCACTCGGACGGGATGGCGTCCGGGTTTCGGGCATATTCTTCGAACATCGCCTGAGCATAGGCGGCATTCTGGCTATCGAAGAGGGTGTCGTCCTTCACGATCGCTGGGCCCTGAATTTGGTGAGGAGCGCAATCCTCCTCGGCGACGGATAAGCTATCGCATTTTGCGCAGAGTATGGAGGCGGCGCGGCCTTTTCTCTACGTTCGCGTTCATGAGCAACGCGTCCCGCCACATGGCAACCTTCCTCTCCGTCCGAGAGGTGACCGGTCCCGGATTCGCTGCGCTCGTTCATCCGGAGTGGGCGATCGCGTTCCCTTGGCTGATTCAGGGCACAACGACACGAGTGTCGGGAAACGACCATCCGTTTGACCTGGGCCTCTTTGCAAAGGGGAGTGAGCCTCGGTCTGCGCGAGGTCGATGGCAGACCCTGCGTCGATACGTGGGAGCGGACTCGGTCGTTCACGCTCAACAGGTTCACGGAGCAGATGTCCGGGTCTGTGACGCGTCGTCTCCTGCGGAGTGTGTTGATGGACCTCATTTAGTCGCTGCATGTGACGGGCATGCCACCGGGACACCCGGGGTCGTCGTGGCGGTTACCGTTGCGGACTGCGTGCCCGTCTTCCTGGTGGATCCGGGTCGCCGAGCGGTTGCCGCGGTTCACGCTGGCTGGCGTGGGGTCGCAGCCGGCATCCTGGAGCGTGGCATGCAGGTGCTACACGCGAGTTTCGGGAGTCGCCCGGAGGACCTCCATGTCCATCTGGGGCCGGCCATCTGCGGGGCGTGCTACGAGGTGGGCCCGGAGGTCTTTGAAGCGCTTGACCAGTCGGTGCCTGCGGGCCCGACACCGATCGACCTTCGCCGTGTTCTTGGGGAGCGCGCTGCCCTCACTGGAGTTCGCCCAGCGACCATTACGGTCTCCGAGCATTGCACTTCGTGCACGGATTCCGAACTGTTCTCGCACCGAGCTGGCGATGGTGGACGTCAGGCGGGGTACATCGGGGTCCGTCGGTGATGTTTCACGCATCACGTGTGGGTCTGTGTGTGCGCTGCGTTCACCATCGCGTGACGGGGAACCGACGCGGCTCGCAGTTCTACCTGTGCGGCCTGGCCGCGACCGATCCACGCTTTCGCAAGTATCCGAGGCTACCGGTTCTCAGATGTGAGGGCTTTGAGCTGAACGAACGATCTACTGATCAAGGGAGTCACGACGAGTCTCATGAATGACACAAAACCGCTGTACGTTGCTCGCGCGAACGTCGACAAGGTCGACGGTCTACACCGCCGTGGAACGCTCGAGGACGGGACCACGCTGGAGTTCGGCGTGCATGGCCCGATCAAGGCGCACTACGGCCTCGATGCCCAACCCAGCCTGCCCCTGCCGGTCGATTATCTGGTCGCAGCGGCCGCTGGCTGACTACTCGGGACACTCAATGGCGCACTGGAGGTGCGCGGGATTTCAGTTCCGAATGGTGACATCAGTTGCACGGCGGAAGGCACGAACGAGGAGGTGGATCGGATCATCGTCCTTACGCGTATCGACGTGCACTACTCGATCCGGCTGCCGGAAGGTGCTGATCGTGAGAAGGTTGACCGGGCTCTGGCCAGCCACGTGGACAAGTGCCCGACCGCACGGAGCCTCAAGAATTCGGTGGAGTTCGACTGGTCGGTGGAGTTCGTCGAGGGTTAGGCCGGGAGCACGCCCTCGACCGCCGCGATGAGCGTTGCCCGCAGGACCGCCGCACGCTCGCTGAGGTCTCTCTGGCGACGCTGGTAGTCTCGTCGGCCGTTCGGTGTCTCGACCTGGACCGGCTCGAAGCCGAGTCGCCGCAGATCGTAGGGGCTGGCTTGCATGTCGAGCACCCGCAGCGCCACAGCCAGTTCGAAGCAGTCCAGCAGAAGATCGCTCCCGATCCAGGGCATCGAGGTGTAGGCCCAGCGATAAAGATCCATGTTGGCGTGGATACAGCCGGGTTGCTCCAACTCGTGGCGGGTCGACCACTCGAGCTCGATGCGATTCATGGGCTTGGCATCGGGGGCGAAAAAGCGGTACGCGTCGAAGTGGCTGCATGCGACAGGTCGGCTCTCGACGAAGTTGTCGACCTCTGCCTGGGATAGCCGGAGTGGGATGGTTTCGGCGTGGCGCACGTCATGGCCCCCGTAGACCATCGCCCATTCGTGCACCCCGTAACATCCGAAGTTGGCGGTTCGACTCTGCGTGGCAGTGAGTACGGTCACGACCAGGTTCAGCCGATCGTACACCTCGGGTGAGAGCGTGCCGGGGGCTCTGGTGATCGCACCGTCAGCGGCCCTGTACTCCGGTGGACCAAACTGCTCTCTGGCGGCAGGCGAGTCTGCGATCGACTCCGACGGAGCAGGGTGCCAGGTCTCGAGCTTCCTGGGTGAGTACATATAGTACGTGAACAGGAAGTCGAGCACCGGGTGCTGCTCGCGGCGAGAGCGACGCTCTTTGTGAGGCAGCGTCCACTGCTGCACGCGTTCCAGATAGGCCTCGGCACGCGCCTGCCACTGGGTTGAGGTCAGGAGTTGCATTTCAGGTGTCACCGAGCCCCGGCTACCGAGACACCCGTATGACGAAGAGGGGAGCCGTCCCCGGCTCGGCAATCCCGTCGAGCGTGATGGCTCCGAGGACTCCTCCGGCGAGTACGCCGAGCCCAGCCCCAATCAGCGAGGACGACAGTCGGGTAGCATTCGTGCTCTCTCCGATGGCCGACTCCAGCGCCAGGCCAAACAATCCACCCGCAGCACCGCCGAGCGCGCCGCCATAAATCGCCCGGCGTTGGCGGTCCCCGTTGCCCTGCAGTGCCACGCCTGTGGCCGCGGTCATCACGAAGCCTGAGCCCCATGAGATCAGGCCCTGGCTGACTCGCGAGAAGCCGCCCATGGAACGTCCCGCTGCTGCTGCTGTCGCGGAGGCGACCACGTAGCTGTCGAGGGCGAGGGTAGCTCCACATACCCAGTCACACGGGTGACTGAACTGCGCGTCCACCGGCTTCGGTTTGAACAGCACCACAACCGCGAGGACTGCGACACATACGCCGATCCTCAAACCGAGGCACGTCATCGCTCGACGACCAGGGGAGCCTCGGGGCAGGCCGCACTCGATGCAGCGTTCCGTGTCAGTTCGCATGAAAATGATGCTCGAAGCGAGGTCTCTGGAGCCCCTTGAGCATAGACCGTCAGATGACTCGTCGATCGCGTGAAATCGATCCGCATGTACCCATGGTGATCGGTGGCATACCGCGTCCCGTTGATCCGCTCGGCCCGGTTGGACTTCGCTGCGGATCCGCTGACGAGCTGCCAGGCGGGGTCACCGTCGCCGGTCATCCCAATGACCTGCAGCGAATGGTCATGCCCGGATGCGAACCCAAGTGGACGCACTCCACTGGCACGGATCGCATCGCTAAGCCTCGACAGCATATGCGTGTACCGTGCAGACGCGAGGTCCTGCACGGAGAGTCCGGCCTTGATGGCGAGATACTGGATGAAGGGCCCCCGCTGGAGCCCTGAGACGTTGCCGCCGTGCGGTCCCCCGGTCGCAACAGGATGATGCGCGGCGAGGATGACCCGGTCGCCTGCATGCGTTCGCAGCAGGTCGGTCAGTCGCTCGTAGAAGCGGTCCTCGCCACCGCAGTCGTCTTCAGGAACTCGGAGCAGC
>Ga0222718_10001031_pt1 | contig 28076 bp, 21 predicted proteins | sample C33_27DmetaG_FD_165045 | JGI IMG/M metagenome (GOLD analysis project Ga0222718, IMG submission 165045) | Estuarine water microbial communities from San Francisco Bay, California, United States - C33_27D | ecosystem: Environmental > Aquatic > Marine > Unclassified | place: USA: California...
TTCTTTGATCTTCTTGCATTCTTTGATCTTCTTGTATTCCTTGTTCTTCTTGCATTCTTTTATCTTCTTGTATTCCTTGTTCTTCTTGCATTCTTTTATCTTCTTGTATTCTTTTATCTTCTTGCATTCTTTTATCTTCTTGTATTCTTTTATCTTCTTGTATTCCTTGTTCTTCTTGCATTCTTTTATCTTCTTGCATTCTTTTATCTTCTTGTTCTTCAATACGTTTTATATAAGCTTCTTGCTCTATATTTTTTCTTTCTTGCTTTTGTTTTTCTAATTCATTTGATTTATTTGTATTAGAAACAGATGAACTCGTGAAAGGTAAATATGAATAGTTTTGCACTGGTTCAACTTCTATATTTTGGGAAGGTGGTGTTGTAGTAATAGGTTGTATATTACTTTTTGGTTGCATTATTGTTTCTTCTGGTTGTGAGGAAAAATACCAATATAATATGCTACCTACAATTATTAAAAATACAAATATACCAATACTTATTAAAACCCATTTAAATTTACTCATAATATCTTCATCTTCCTTTGTTTCTTCTGCGGATTCCTCGGTAGTTTCTTCTGCTGGTTCCTCGGTAGTTTCTTCTGCTGATTCCTCGGTAGTTTCTTCTGCGGGTTCAACTCCTAATATTACTTCGTCTTCATTTGCTCTTTCTTGTTGTCTTTCTTCAACAGCAGCTTTTATTCCATCAATAGTAAAATCATCCGAAAAAGATTCCTTATTATTATTTAATGAATTCATAAGCTTTTTTACTATTTGACTATCTTCTGATTTTATAAAATCTTTAGCACTATTGAGTGCTAATATTAATTTTTCAGTTAACATCTCAGATGAAGCCATTTTATTTTAAATAATTACTACTCTATAATAATATATTATTTAATTAGATAACACATATTATAAATGGATTTATTAAAACCAATATATGTTAAACGATGGTTATCTGAAACTAATCATATAACGTATGTTTTTGATGCTAATAAAGCTAACACATATAAATCAAGTTATAAAGTAATAAATGAGTATATATTCCAAGATAATAATTATGAAGATGCATTCAATAAAATAGTTTATTATATATTGCAAAAAGACAAAGATATAGAATTACCTTTTTATTTTTGGGATAAAGAGAATTTATTATATGATATTGATGAAATTAAATGGTCTGGTTATGATGTTAATCCATTTAAATCAAAAGATAGAAGTTCGGAATCATTAAAAGAACCTATTAATTTATCAAATAAATATGGTTTATTAAAAAAAACTGAATTTAATTTAGTATTTTATAGTGATTTTAAATATGATATTAAATATTACTTTGATAAAGTAATAAAAAAACCAGATTTTACTAAATATGTTAAAGAACTAATTAAAAATGAAGATATTTTAGTTAGTTTATATAACAAAGAAGTTAAATATGCAAATTTATCATTAGAAGAGTATAACGATGTTACTTTTAAAACTAGTTTAAATGATGTAGATGAACTTATTTTGTTATTTGATAAACTTGAAACTAATGAAAAAATGCAAATAATACAATTAGTTAATAATAACAATGCTATATATAAGTTGTTTAAAGAACATACTTATACTAATGAAAAGGAACTATCTTTTATTTTTAATATAACAAATCAAAAAGAAGAATTACTCAATATATTTTATAAAGGCAAAACTTCTAAAATTTCAATTAGTGAAAATGATGCAATTATAAACTTTAAATACCCAATTGATAATGGTAATAAGATTGAACAAATTATTAAAGATAAGAAGGAATTAACGGATTATATTGGAAAATATATTACTACTAAAACAGATTTTATTGAAAATGATATCAATCTTAGAGTTAAATTTATGGTTGATAATATTGAATTTCCAACTTTAATAAAAAAAATAGGCACATTTTCAAATATATTTGAGGCTATTATATTCAAAAATGAAAAAAAGAAAAATAGTGGATATTATGCCTACAAAAGAGTAAATGATATATTAAATAATAAGTTTGATGTCACTTCTTACATAAAATCTAGAATTATAGTAGGAGTTTCAGAAGATGATATTGTAAAAGAACTTATGGCATTTGGATATACTAAAACAGAATGTGTTACATTAGTTAAACAAGAATTGAAGATAATTGGTGATATAGGATTTAATAATTTAGATAAAAACCCTAATATCATTGATGGGACTTATATTGTTGTCAAAAAAAGTGGTAGTGGATTTGAAATAGATATTAAAAATTGTAAATCATATTATGAACTTGATAATATTAAATTTTGGCTAACTAAAATCATTGAGCAAATAAGAATTATTCAAAAGAAACCAGTTGTCGTTGTTCCTAAAAAAGAAAAGACACCTGAACCACCACCAAAGAAATCTTCATCAAAATCATCTGATGAAAATTTAGTAGAAGATGATATGGATTTTGATGATTTTTCAAAGTTTCAAGGTGGTGTCAAAAAAGTTGAATTTAAAAATTATTTAATTAATCGTTTGAGAAATGCTGATAAAGAATTATATAAAGATAATAATAAATCACGCAAATGTCAAAAAGAACATCAACCTGTTGTTTTATCAAAAGAAGAACTAGATGAAATTAAAGCAAAAGGATATAATAAATATTTTGATAATATTATTGAATATGGTAGTAATCCAGATATTAAAAACTATTATACATGTCCAAGATTATGGTGTCCTGTTAGTAAAATACCATTAGATGAAAGTCAAGAAAATCCAAAATGCCCGGGTGATAACGAGGAGCCAATAAAATTAAATGAAGATATGAAAAATTCCAATAAACCCAGATATGCTTATTTAATTAAAAATATAAATTTGCCATGTTGTGGTAAGAAAAAACCAAAAGAAAATGATAAGCCTAAAACTACTATAAAACCTTCCAAAAAATCAGATAAGCTTAATAAATTTGATAAGCCTGATAAAGCAAAATCAGATGAAAAATCTATAAAATTATTTAAATATGACGATGATGACAAAAATTATATTATGAATAAAATACCTTTACCATACAATAATCGTTATGGTGATATTGCAAAAGAATTATATAAAATATTAAAACCATATAATAGTGAAGAATATAATAAAAAATGTGTTTCGCCAAATAATATTAACAAAAAGGAATGTATATTAAGAAAAAGTTTAATTAATCAAAATGATATACCAGCCAAATATGATAATATAATAAATGTTGTTGCATTCTCTCTTGGTAAAACAAAAGAAGAATTTATTAAAGAAATTACAGAAAAAATGGATTTAATTACATTTTTATCACTTGATAATGGAAATGTATGCAAAGATTTTGTTGATTTAGAACCAATAATAGCAGAAGATAATGTTGAATTATATAATGATTTTCTTAAATTCAACAAAAAGTTTAAAAGGTCTTTATTAGATGTTCCAGATGTGAGTGATAATACCAATGAGAGTAATTACAAAAAATCAAGATATTTATTTATATATAAATCTTACTTAAAGTTTATCAAATATTTATCAGCTGATAATTATCCATTTGATAAAACCATTAAATATCTAAATTCATTAGTTGCTATAATTTATAAAAAATTAATTGTATTATGGGATATTGAAAAAATAGATAAAAATATTCAAGTTAATATGATATGTCCATACTATACAAGATTTATAGATTTATATTCATATTTAGATAAAAGCCCTAAGTTTATAATGATTATTAAAGAAAATAATTACTATGAACCTTTGGTATCAAAATCAATTACTATGAAAGTAGATAAAAAGTTATTTAATTTAGAAGAATATAAAATAGTAAAGGATATATTAATAAATTGTACAAAAAAGAATAATTTTGAAGATTATAATATTGAACTATTTACAAACAAAGATAATATAGCTGCTCTTAATAAACTATTAAAAGAAGAAAGTGAATTATTTACATTTGAATCTGTAATAATAAACACTGATTATACTATTAATAAAATAATTTTAAAAAATAATACATTATTGAAATTTAACCCACAATCTATTATAATATTACCACTATTGATAAGTGAATATAAAATTAAAAACGTCATATTTTATGATGATATAGTTGATAAAGAATTTAATATTAAAATTGTTAAAGATACATATGATAAATTTAACAAGGGATTTGAAAGTATTAAAGAATTAGGATTTTCAATTGATATTGGGGAAACAGTTTTAGATACCAAAGAATTAATAAGAACTAAGTTAAAAATAGCAGATGAAAAATATGAAACCACTACAAATAATATTATATTACCATTTAATGATAAAAATACATATTATAGTTATATTAAAATAAATGACAAAAAAATTAAAAAAATAGAGAAACTAAGATTACAAGTTAAAAATAAATTATTAGGTAGCAAGTTTACAGATGAATATTATAATTCTTTATGTAAAAAATCTAGAAGAAAAGTAATAAAAAAAGTATTAAGTGAATTTAAATCATCTTCATTTGATAAACAAGATATTAGAGATATACAAATTATAATAGAAGAAATACCATTATTATCTAGAAAGCATATTAAAAACTGGTATAAAAAATCCTTGTTGTATTCAAAGTATAATTATATAAATGAATTATCTAATAAAGTTAAAGATATAGGTAAAGAATTATTGTTTACACAATATAATGTAAGTGACAAGATACCACTTACTATATTAAAATATCACGAAGCATTACCTAATAATATTAGTAATATTGAAGAAAATATTGATTATTATAAATTACTAAAAGATATCAATGAAGTAGATAATAAATTATCAGAAATATTCAATGGTGATGAAAATGTATTAAGTAGCAAATGGACAAAATATAAAAAGAAAGTATGGTACAAATTACGCTACATTAAAAATACTTATAAAGAAACTTATATTAAAGGTCTTTTTGATTATCTTACAATTAAAATGAATACTAATTTACTATCATATAATGATATTATAAAAAAATCAAATGAATATTATCTAGATGTATTTAATAAAGATAATTATGACAAAAATAAAAAATCACGTATTAGAAAATTATTTAAGGATCCCCATTTTTATCAAAATTATGTAAAAGAAATGAATAGTATTAATAAAACAAAGAAATCTTTTAAAACATTAAGTATATTCTATGAAACATATTTTAATAAAAGTTCTTACGAAGAAAGAGAGAAAATTATAAATAATATAATAAAAAATAGTTTAATAAAATATCCTGGTGATATAGATATATATAATATTGCAAAATTACTAAATATATCTATACTTGTTATACATAATCGCACAGAATATGGTAAAGGTGTAAAAGTAGAAAAACGCGCAGGTGATAAGGATTTAAATATAACTACATCAGTATACAAAGCAGATTATAATATAGACCAACGACCATTAATAATGTTATATAGAAAGGTAGAAAAAACAAATATAAGTTATTTCATAATAAAGAATACTGAAATATCAGAACCATTTTATATGGAATTACAAGATGCTCCAGAAGATATTAAAAACAATATATTAGATTCTTCTAAATCAAGTGATATGTCATCTTCTACATCTACAAAATCTATATGATTTTAACTTTTTGTTCAGGTAATTTATAACACTTATTGTCTTTTTGTTTTAGATTGAATTGTATATCCAAATCATTTTCAATGCAATTATTATAAGTTTCTTCTTCTTCCTCCTGAATATCCTGTAATTCTTCTTTTTCATCTGCTACATCTTTGAGTAATTCCATCATGTGTTCTTCATCTATTAAAATACGACTATCACCAGTTCCACAAGGTGGTTGCTGTCCTAACATTACATTTGCTGATACACCATTTACTTTATCATATTCAGCAAATATACTAGCATTAATTAACATGTCTGTTGTTTCTTCAAAAGATGATTTAGCAAGTGGTCCAATATCACCTCGATTTATACCATGACGATCAATAGACATAAGTTGTCCCTTATAGGTCATGGTATCAATAAGTAGAGACATATGTCTGAAATTCATAGAACCTTCACTGGTTACAGCAACCAATTCTTTATAAAGAGCATTGCGAGCTGCTTCAATACCAAGAGTATCATAAATTTCGCGAATATCATTAGAAATTGTTCGCGAAGAGTCTATATTAGGATTTGCAAGAATATCTATTAAATTTGTTCCATCAGTATCAAGAACCCATTCTACAATATTATCAAACTTATTGTTTTCATCATTATATTTTGTATATTTCTTTTTATTCAAGGATACCTTTTTAATACCTTTATAACCCTTCAAAATAATTTGATAAACGATATTATGTTCAATTGCTTTAATTGTTGCAATTTCATCTTTGTCATCAATATCTTTTAGTGCTATTTCAGTTAATTTTATTCTGAATACACATTCTTCTGCGTTGTCATCACTATATACACAATCAATATATTTATCATATGCTAAATTCAATTTAGTATAAATATCAATCATTTTAAGTCCAAATAAATTCATATTAGATTTATTGAAAACCAATCTAAGAACCCAAGGAGAACTACTACGTGCCTTGCAACTATTACTTTCAATTTCTTCAAACTCTTTGTATACTTTCATAATACCTTGATCCTTTTCGATATTAGTATCATAATATTCACCATTATCCCAATAAATTTCACTATATTCTAATATATCGGATAATTTAGTAATTTCAATAGAGTTTTTAATATTCATAGCATGATTCTTTGTGATATCAATGCGCGAATCAGTAATTTCTCCATCATCATTCATATCTGGATTTACAATACTAGCAACATCCTGTTTCATATAAATAATTAATGTTGGTGTTTTAGTTTTCTTTGTAGCTGATAGAATTTCTTTAAGACGAGGTACTCCTGATGTTGCCTTAACAGCTGCAGCTGTACCAGAAACATGGAAAGAATCGAGTGTCATTTGTGTACCTAATTCACCAATTGTTTGCGCAGCTACAATACCAACCATTTCACCAGGTTGAGCAATTGCTTGTTTAAAGTATTCATTAATTTGTTCAATAATCCAATCAAATATTTCTTTTGTAAAATGATAATGAAATATTAATTTCTTGGGATTTAAATGAATTCTTAATAGAATATGAAAGAATTTAGTACCTTGGGTATTACTCTTAATACACAAATCCTTTTTAATTTTTTCAATAGCATTTAATACATAATCAGGTGTTAAATTTGTTTTAAATGCTTTAATACCTATTGATTGAAGACGTTTGTGTGCATTATTGATAATACGTTCAAATGGAATTGGATAATTGATAATCTTCTTTTTTTCACCACCAAATACATATTTTATAAGAAATTCTTTGTCATCAAGCATTTCTTCAAAATGTTTAGTGCATTTTTTATAAGTATCTGCTTTAATTGTTTCAAATGCTTCTGTTGTCATATGAAGAGCAGGATTATCAGTTGATTTCAAATGATATTCTTGATTTATTTCTAAGGTATCCTTTTCAATAGTATTGATAACTTGTACCTCTATTTTACAACCATTCATACCATCTTCACCATAAATATATTGTATAATTGAACCAATAGCAGTTCTTACAGTATTATCATAGTGAATTTTAGAATCTTCCATTGCCTTTACTAATCTGCGTTGAATATATCCTGTCTCTGATGTTTTTACAGCTGTATCAATAAGACCTTCACGCCCACCCATCGCATGAAAGAATACTTCTTGTGGAGATAGTCCTGAGATGAAACTATTTTTGACAAATCCTCTTGCTTCTGGACCATCATCATACTTTGTAAAGTGAGGCAAAGTTCTATCTGTAAAACCATATGTAATACGTTTACCATCTACATTTTGCTGACCAACACAAGCAATCATTTGTGCAACATTTGTTTCCTTACCTTTTGATCCAGATTTAACCATATTAATCATTCTGTTTTTATTTTCATCAATTTGTGATAAACCAATTTTTCCAACTTCACTTGTTGTTTCATTGAGAATACCGATGATTTCACGTTCAATATATTCTTCATTATTAAAGATACTATTGTTATCAATTGTACCTCTGCGAATTTCATCAAGTTTATCATAAGCCTTAGTTTTCATTTCTTTGATTTTATTTTTAAGATTTTTGTCTGTTTCTTTATCAGTAACTAAGTCACTAATACCAACACTAAATCCAGCAGTCAATAGCCAACGACAAACAAGGCGCTGAGTATTATCTAGGAACTTTCTTACTTCAAATGGTCCATAATCATGATATATTACTGGAATCATACCAGTTGTAATACCGTGAAAGATAGTTTTATCAAGATTGCCTTGTTCTAATTCACTATTATTAATAATGAACTTCTCATTTTTCTTATTTTTACGATTAATATAAAGGCTCGGAGGCAATATTTGAGAATAAGCTTCTTTGCCCGTATACATATACTTTTTATCAGGTTTCTTTAAACTACCACCAAAGTAACTGTTAACCATTTGAATATTTGCCAAAGTTTTATCTTGAATTTTTGTAATATCCTTTGTTAATCTAAAAGAACCCAATAGAGTATCTTGAACAACTTCAATAATCGGCTTACCATCTCTCGGTGCCAATATCATATATGGAACAGCCGCTATATCCATTAGTTCATTCATTGTTTGAACACTTTGAGGACAATGCAAATTCATTTCGTCACCATCAAAATCTGCATTATATGGTGGAGTATCTAGAACATTCAAGCGAAATGTTTGATATGGCATAATAACTACTTTATGACACATCATAGACATTTTGTGTAAAGAAGGTTGCCTGTTAAATAGAACAAAATCACCATCTTTAAGATGTCTATGAACTACATCTCCATATTTTAAATCTTTTGCGTTTTGTTCTAAATCCTTTGAATATTTTAGATTAATAGTTGTATTATTTTTTTTAATGTATTTTGCACCTGGCCAATTATTAGAACCATTCATTACAAGTTCTCTCATTTTTTCAATATTATATTGATTTACGATTTCCGGAAAAGTAATATTGATAGCTACTTTAATAGGAACTCCCAATTCATCAATACTAATATAAGGGTCTGGTGTAATAACTGAACGTGCTGATTGGTCTACGCGTTTACCATTAAGATTGCCTCTGATACGACCTTCCTTCTTTTTCATGCGGTCTGATACAGATTTAAGTTTACGACCATTTCTTTGTTGAGAAGGAGCTAATCCAGGTATTTGATTATTAATAAATGTAAATACATGATATTGTAGAAGCATAGTAATATACTTAATAGTATCTTCCGATGCTCCTTTATTGATTTTATCAATAATACTGTTATTAGTCTTAATAATATCACTAAGCTTATGTGTTAAATCGTCTTCCCTTCTTTGACCATTCTCTTCAATAATACTGGGGCGAACAGCTGGTGGAGGTACTGGTAATACATTACATATCATCCATTCTGGTCTATTCCATTTTGGATTAAATCCCATCATTTCCATTTCACGTTCAGTAATTCTTTTGAATATTTTGAGGATATCTTCAGCTGTAAATTCTTGTGATATTTTTTCATCTTTTTTTTTATCCTTCCATTCAGCAATAATTTTCATTGCATTTTCTTTATAAATTTTAGTAGGACGTAAAGCGCCACATCCAATACCACCATCATCTCCACATGATCTTAACTTAGTTGTATTATTACATAGTTTGTAATAAGCCTCCCATCTTTTTTGATTATTTTTAATTGAAATAATTTTTGCCATATCGTTTTTAAAATCCTTATGTTCTGTATCAGGTGAAATTAAACATTTAGAACATTTATAACATACACAATTTAATAGTTTTTTAACAATATCAAAAAACATTGCATGAAATACAGGTTTCGCTAATACAATATGTCCAAAATGACCGGGACAGAAAATATTCTTTTGCTCGCAAGTACAACAAATACGATTATGTTCTAAAACTCCCATGCGCGAATCAAATAAACCACCAATAATTGGTTCGCTACCAGCATACGTATCTGTTTTATTGATTTCTACGACAGAGCGTTTGATAATTTCATCCGGTCCCAATACACTAAATTGAATACCTTTAACCTCTTGGATTTCAACTTTCTGGTCATTGTAAGATAGTTCTGGATAAATTGACATATCTCTTAATAATAGTAGTTAAAATAACTCGTCTTATGTTTAAATTATTTTTAAAAAAAATATCAATTTTTATTTTTATTGCTTTCTAAATAAATTTGCAAAGTCTTCATAGAATAAATATATTAATGTAATAAATATTGCTAATATTATTGAAACTACTATAAAATATCCATTTTTCTTACCTTTAAAAGGTACTCCTTGAAAAGGCATAGATAATAATGATATTATAAATGATGTAGGTAAAAAAATAGCAGCAACTATTGTTAATATGCGAGATGTTCCTGAATCTAAATATGATATTCTTTGCATAGTACCATGTCTTGTTTGTTCTAAACTGTCTTTTAAATTTATAACATTGTTTTGAAATACTTTAACGCGATTTTTAAATAATTCATAATCATTATTATCTTTTTTTTCTTTATCATAGTTAATAATTATAATAATACGTGATACAATCATTATCATATCATTGATAATATTATTATAAGATAAAACATAATATAACAATTTATCTAAATATTCAATCATTTTATAACTATTGAAAAAATCCAGCCATGTTACATGTTTTTTAATGACATATAGTATTTCATTGATTCTACGGTAATCTCTTTCGCATTTATCAATTATATTAATAAATAATTTTAATATTTTAGAATTTTTGTTTATGAAGCTGAGATTATCTAAATCATCAGTAATAATATATTTATCTTTTCCTAAATAAAAAATAGTTTTATATATATATAGTCCTTGTATTTTTTCCGTTAATAAACTTGAATAATCTAAGCTAGTTTCATATTGCGTATTTGCTCCTTTTAATTGTTTAGAATTATTATAATGAAGTATTGGTATACTAAGTGAAAAATAAAATTTATTATCATCAACTATTAGTTTTTCTTTTTTTGTTAATAATTTATTAATTTTATTTTGATCTAAATTATATTTATCTATATTATTATATGTAATAATGTTCATTATATAAATCTATTAGATATAGAATATTTTTTTAAATATTATAAATCTTAATTTTTCTTCTAGGTTTTTCAACATCAGTTATAGTAAACTTGCTTTTAGGTTTTTCAACATCAGTTATAGTAAACTTGCTTTTAGGTTTTTCAAAATAAGTTATAGTAAACTTGCTTTTAGGTTTTTCAACATCAGTTATAGTAAACTTGCTTTTAGGTTTTTCAACATAAGTTATAGTAAACTTGCTTTTAGGTTTTTCAACATAAGTTATAGTAAACTTGCTTTTAGGTTTTTCAACATCAGTTATAGTAAACTTGCTTTTAGGTTTTTCAACATCAGTTATAGTAAACTTGCTTTTAGGTTTTTCAACATCAGTTATAGTAAACTTGCTTTTAGGTTTTTCAACATCAGTTATAGTAAACTTGCTTTTAGGTTTTTCAACATAAGTTATAGTAAACTTGCTTTTAGGTTTTTCATAAATTGTATATAGATTACCAATGTAATTTTCATACTTCATTATTATAATTACATAAATTAATATTAAATCATTTTTTAATATTAAATGGAAAAATTATAACGCTGCTAGCAGGGCTCGAACCTGCGACAACTCGGTTAACAGCCGAGTGCTCTAACCAACTGAGCTATAGCAGCTTATATATATATATATATGTATTCCTTATATAATTTTATATAAATTAAATATAAAATGAATATTGAAGAATGTTATATATGTAATGATAATAAAACATTTGAAATTTTATAATGTTATAAGTGTAATAAAACTATTTGTATTCAATGTTGTAATAAGTTAAAAGATAATACAAATTTAAATAATAAACTAGATAAAAAGCTTATTTGAGATGTTCTATATTTTTTTTGTAAATTTCTTTTAATGGTTTTTTATCACTTTTTTTTAATATTTTTTCTTTAATAAGCCATTTTTTGGATAATACGTTATATTTATGGTTTTCATTAAATAAAACATTAATAGATATGTATATAAGTGATACAATAATTACGCTCTTAGCAAAGCTTTTTGTTGCCATATAAACTATTGAAAACAATATTATTGTTTGAAATATAGAATTATTTATTATTTTTTGTTGAGCAGGTGTAAACTCTACTTTAAGATATCTTCCTCCAAATTGTACTAATATTAAAAAAAATATTGATAATGGTTCTATACCTTCAATATTTGATATCATATTCTATTTATTATAATTAATTTTATTAATTTAAAACATCATCTAAGTTATCTTTTATAGATTTTAAAACCTTACTAACAATTTTTTCTATCATTTTATCTTCGCCACGATTTGATTTTTCTTGCTTTTTCTTTGTGGATTCTTTTGGCTTTTTCTTACTATCCTTACTTTCTTCTTCATCATCAGAAGAATCTGATTCGTCTGATTCGTCTGATGAATCTTTATCTTTTTTTTCTTCTTTAAAGTTTTCTATATTGATATTGTTATTAAATACTTCTCCTTCCGTAAATATAATTACATCTAATAATAAAGCTATTATAGATAATAATAATAATAAACCGATAGTTATATCCCATTGTATAGCATAGAAATTTACTAAAATCAATACAATAAATACCCATGGATTATCTATTATTTCTAAAATATTATCAGGATATTCAGCCGATGGTCTTAAACCAAGCATTATCAAATATGCTATAAAAAAACCCGAAATAATTCCTTTAAAAAATGTATTAAGAACGTCATTGAATTCTAAATTATTCATATTTCTTCTTTACAATTATATTATATAAATATTTTTTTTGTGTTTTTCTTTCCTTTTTGTATAATAGAGAATATCTTAAAAAATAAGAATGTACTATTCAACTATTGAGGAAGCTTATAATTTGGATAGTTTTAATAAAAAGAAAAAAAAAAAACGCGATAAACTAAGAGATATTCCAGAAAGTAATTTAAGTAAAGGACCATCTAATATAGAAACAAGTAAATTAACTGCTTCTAGTGAAAAAATACAAGATTACGAAGAATATATTAAAAGTGCAAGTAAATCATGTGATCCAATTCAAGCCCCACCATATACAATTCCTACTTCGGGAAATTGTAAAAAAGAATTTAAAGACGCTATGAGAGTTTATACAGAGGAAAATTTTAATTCACCAAAAGATATCAATATGTCAAATATGGAATCTAAAAATGATATCATGCCATATTATGATGAAGATTTAGAACAATATTTTGATATTAATAATTTAAATGACGAAGTTAAATACAATCCTAATAATAAATTATCTAATTATATGCCTAATAATAACATCTCTTCATATACAAATAACAATACAAATGAATACACAAGTACTATTTTTAATAATGGTAATAATTTATTAAATACATCAGACTTTAATTTAAGTCTAGATGAAAGAAAAAAAGCAACCGATGCTCTTCAATATTTAAAAGCATTAGAAATTAAAATTGATGGTGACGAAAAAAAGGCATTCTTTGATCAAATGAGAATGTCTAATACAATGGGGAAACGTGGTTATCTTGAACCACAACAACATGATGCTAAAACTATTAAATTAGAAAAAGAAATAGAAGAACTCAAAAAAAGAGAAGTAATTTTATCAAAAAGCATAGAAGAAAATAAAAAAGCGCAAAATAATATTAATTTAATTATAAATGTATTTATAATACTATTTGTAGGTTGTATAATTATATTATTATGTGATTATCTCGTTGAATTATCAATTCAAATCGGTATGAAAAAGACAACATATATTCTAGAACAATATATGAATAGCAAGATTAATGAAATGAATATGCCTCAATATTCATATCAGCCATCCCAACCATCGCAAAATATAATGCCTTATAATTATAACCATATGCCACTAATGCAGAAATTACAACCCATACAAGGTGGTTTATCTCAACAAAACGTTTAATTTTATTTTTATTTAATTGATATATAAGATTTATATTATAATTATCATTTAATAATGACAATTAATTTATCAGATCTTATTAATAATACTATAATTGTAGGTGAAGAAACCAATAAAAAATCTATTAATTGGTGGGTACCACCAGAAAAAAATAAAACACGTATTATGTTGTGTGGTACATACCCTATCGGTACTAGTAATGGATATTCAAAAGTTGTCTATTATATATCTAAATATTTGGGAGAATATAAAGATATTGATTTGACTGTCTATGGATTTCAAAATGTTGCCAATACAAATGGTAAAAGTTTACGTGATAATATTCCTAAAAATGTAAAAATACATGATGCGATGGCTACTGAAAATCCTAAACGAAGTGGTTTCGGTGAAAAAGAAATAGGAGATTATATCAAGAAAAATCCTCAAGATATTATAATAATTTTCAATGATAATATGATTACAACATCTTTAACAAACACAATTATAAATGAATGTATTACTGAAAGAAAAAACTTTAAATTAGTATCATATATGGATCAAGTTTATCCTTATCAAAAGAAAGCTTATATTGAATTATTAAATAAGCATTATGATGCTATTATAGCATTTACACCATATTGGAAAGATATAGCTAGAAAATTAGGAATTAATAAAGATATACCAATTTATACTTTTCCTCATGGCTTTGATACAAATATTTATTATCCTATACCAAAAAATGTTGCAAGAACCTATTTTAAATATAATGATGACGATTTTATGGTATTAAATTTAAATAGAAATCAACCAAGAAAATGCTGGGATCATACTATAATTGCGTGGGTTGAATTTGTTGAAATGCATTATAAAGCTAATGTTAAAGAATGTAAGGATTATATGGTTAATGAATATACAAAGCGTCAAATAAAATTAATTGTTGGGACATCTATTGATGCATATTGGAACCTATGGGATGTATTAGAAAATGAGGTGAAATTTAGAGATGTTCCCTTGGATTATGTTAAATCAACAATTGTAGAAGTACAGATGCCACAACAATTATCGGACAGAGAAATTAATATATTATATAATTCGTGTGATGTTGGTTGTAATAATTGTAATGGCGGTGGTTATGAATTAACAGTTTTTGAATGTTTAGGATTAGGAAAACCACAAGTATCATCATATGTTGGAGGTATTCGCGAGTATTTATCAAAAGATAATTCTATACCCGTAGAATCAAAAATATACTATTATTTAGATAATAAATCAAATGGTATTGGTGGTAAGGCTGAAATAACAAATCCTCACGATTTTGCGTTAGGATTTTGGAAATATTTAAGTGAACCAGAATTGGCAAAAACTCATGGAATAAATGGTAGAGAAAATATTCTAAAAAATTATAGATGGGAAACTCTTGTAGACTATTTTTATAAAAAAGTTTTGGCAGAGATAATTAAAAATTGATATAATACTTTGTCATTATAATTATACATTAATGGCTTTATTTATTGACACTGAAACAATTGGTCTACCTGATACAAAAAACTTAAATCTAAAATGGGGTGATTACCCATATTATAAACTATTAAATAGATATGATTCAGCACGCATTGTACAACTATCGTATATGATTACTGATGATAATTTCAATAAAAAAGAGATGTATGATTATATCATTAAAAAAGAAAACTTCAATATTGAAAACTCAAAATTTCATGGAATTACAAATGAAATATCTAATGAAAAAGGTGTTGATTTTAATGAAGCTCTTGAAATATTTTATGAAAGCTTGAAAGAAGTAACACATATTATTGCACACAATATTGCTTTTGATATTAATGTTATTAAATCCGAATTGTATAGAAGAGACAAGCATTACATTATTGAAGAAATTAATAAAAAGACTATATTATGTACAATGAAACATTGTAAAGATATTGTTAAAATTATAAATCAATATAATAGATATAAAAATCCTTCTTTAAAAGAAATTTATAAATTCGCATTTAATAAAGAATTAGAAAATGCTCATAATTCTAAATATGATGTTATTAATATGCACGCTGTTATAAAAAAAATGTATGATGATAATATCCTTAATTATTCTCTTAAAATCACTTGAAATACGTTATAAAATAATATTAAGATTATCTTTCAATGGTTTTTTTATATTGTCATCAGTAAATTTATTTACTGGTTTAGCTATATTATTATCAACAAACACATTTATATCTTCTAAAATTTTACCTAATTCTTTTAACAAATTAAGTTCTTCTGAATTACCAGACATTTCTATATAGTTATTATATATAAAATAATTTTATACAATTTCACTATTTCGTTTTTCGTTAAATTCTTTTATTTCTTTAAGTTCATTTAGTTCTTTGATATTTTTAAATAATTCATAATCAATAATTTCCTTATATTTAGAATTCTTTTTATTTTTAATATTAGCTATTTTAGTAATCTTTTCTAATATTTCTTGCTTTTTAATTACTTCTTCGTCAGTGTCTATTCCATCATTATCATTTTCACTTACATATGATGTTAATGATTTAATATAATTATTATACATAATGTTTTTAATATAGGTGTCAACATATTCGCGATAATATCTTATTTCATTTTTATCAGTTATATATTTTAATAATTCGTTATTTTGTATATCCTCTTCCAATTTATTAAGAGAACTGCTGAAATCTTTTAAAATTTCTTTTGTTAATGTGTTATGTTTTCTACAATGCACTAAATCTTTATTGCTTTTATTATTTGGTAATGAATATGTAGATAATTGAAACTTAATTACTTCAAATTTTTTTTGATATTGTAATAATAAAGATAAACGACTACTAATAATTTCTAATTTATTTTGATAATCATTAAACTTTATATATCCCGTTATTATTGTTATTAATATGCCAATAAATATTGATGATATACTAATAACATAAGTTAATACTTTGCTTTTTTTATTTTCTGTATTTTCAATAATAAGTCTTACTGCTTCAATAAATGTTATTATAGATGAAAAAACTAGTATAAAAATAGATGACAACCAATATTTATTATTAATACTATGATATGAACGTCTTGCGATTATAATATTCTTTGTTTGTTCATCTAGACATTTTGCCAATCTATTTTCTAAAATTTTTTTGGAATTTTTGAGAGACTCTAATTCGTCGCGTTTAATTACATCAACTTCTTCACGTAATTTAATTAAGGAATCTTCCTCCTTCTTTTTATTAGCAATAATTTCTTGTAGCTTTACCATTGCAGATTTTACTTTGTCTTCAAGTATTTTAACACTATTTTTAGGTTGTTGTGAATTTTGTGGCTGCTGTTGTGTATGTAATTTATTATCTTCTTTTTGTAATTGCTGAATTTGTTGATTTTGTTGAATTTTACTATCGTTACAATAGTTACAATAGTTACAATCGTTTCTATCGTTACTATCGTTTCTATCGTTTCTATCGTTTCTATCGTTTTTATCGTTACTATCGTTTTTATCGTTACTATCGTTACTATCGTTACTATCGTTACTATCGTTACTATCGTTACTATCGTTACTATCGTTAGATATTTCATTATCATCTTCTTCACTAATATATATATCCATAGTATCAGAATGAATTTCAAATAAGTTATTCATTATATATATAAAAATAATATATTAATAATTAATATTATTACAATATAAAGTTATTATTGTAAATATATTTTCACTTTCATTTAAATTATAATTTATTATAATATTTACATTATTTTTCTTTAATAATATTTTTTTAGAAGTTCCATTATTAAAGTATTCATCAATAGCAATATCAAATTTATTATTTAAAATTATTATTTTTATGGTATTATATATACCTTCAAAAGCAGCAACTAATGAACGATTTGTTGATGATTCAAATGACAACATTTTAATTAAATCATCATTTTTATTTGAAATAATGTCATATAATTCATCATACAATAAATTTAACTTCATATATTATTATATATTATTATATATTATTATATATTATTCTTTTTGTTTGATGCATCTTCCAGATAAAAAGTTACATATTTTACCTTCACCACATTTTTTTTTACATGGTTTAAAAATTGCTGCTGTTGGTTTTGGTTTAGCTTTTGGAGGATTTACACATCGTCTTGTTGATATTTTACATATTTTATTTAAAGCACTACAATCTTGCTTACATGGTCTTTCCGCAAAAACTTCAAGTTTAACTTTTTTGACTATTACAGATTTTTCTTTTTTAGGTTTTATACAACGTCCTGATTTAGTATTACAAATTCTACCATCTTTTTCACAATTAACTTTACATTGTTTTTTTATAGAGCTTGCAGATCTATTGGATATTCTTGCTTCTGATAAAGTAAATCTTTTAGGTGTTTGAACTATTATAGGTGTTCGAGCAGGGCCAGGAGATAATTTAAATGAAGAACTATTGGTAATATTTAGAACATTTTCTTTTTTTGCTCTACGAGCAGAACTGGCTTTGCGTCTTTCAGAACTTTTATCTACAACTGCTTTTACAGATGAACTTTTTTTCATTATTTTATTTAATATTTGTAATCTTCTGTCAAGCAAAGGATTTAAACATTCTCCGTTGGCTTTTTTTTTTTCAATATATTTTTTAAATTCAATATATACTTCGCCATTTTTTCCTTTTTGCTTTATGTATTTTTTATCTTCAAATTCATAAATTGTTTTTTCTTTACCACAAATATTTTCTTTTCCTTTTTTTTTATATACTTTTGACATATGTTATCTATAATATAAAAAGATTATTTCAAAAATGTTATTATATTATTGAATATACTCATTACATTTTCAGATGAATATTCTTTACATACATTATAGTCCATATCATTATTTATTTTAAATTTTGTAATAATTTCTTTTAATTCATATATATTATTATACCATATACCTTTATCTTTTAATAATTCAACATGAGCTAGATCACCTGTTTTACAAGCTATTATCGGTTTATTACATATTGAAAATTCAGCTATTGATAACCCAAATGTTTCTCCATCTGACCTTGCCCATAACATTCCATCGCATGTATTTATAAATTTTCTTTTATCATCTAAATCTATAATTGCATCCAAATGTATAATATTAGGCAATTTTCCACAGAACTCCTCGGTATTTAAAAATAAAAAAAATATATCTTTGTTATTTAAAGCAATTTCATATACCGCTTTTTTAACTACATTGATATTAAAAGTATTATAACCCCCGTGTCTACCAAATACTTTCGCATCAACTGGTATATTCAATTCTTCTCGCATATTTTTATTATGATATGGTAATGATACTATAAGTGGTAATGTTAAAATTTTATTGGCATTTATATTACCCCTCTTATTATTTTTAACCCAATCCGATACAGCGCAATATACATCTCCATGTGGTTCATTACATGTAAATACACAATGAATTATATTTTTTGCTACATTACTTAATCTACCATCATTATGGCCAGATTTGATAATATATATTATTTTAATATTGTTTTCAATAAGATAATTGTCCACATTACTGAAATTATCAACACCAACAATCTGAAAATATCTTGCAAACTTATTGATAACGCCCGCATTATTATTTTCGTTATTTTTTTCATAAAATATATATGACTTATTTTTCAATATTGTTTGATTATAATATGCATAATCATACATTGCTATTTCTGTTCCTCTTTCACACAATTGATTAGACCAAAATGCAATATTTATCATAATTATATAATAAATAATTAATAGTTTTATATATAAAAATATATTATTATAATAAATAAAATGCTTAAACAAATTATATTATTATCACTTTCTGTATACGGATATGCTTTTACACATATTAATACTATTAATTATAATAAAGTAGAAAGATACACACCTGATATTACCAAATTAAAATCCAGATTTTCAAATGATGTTAGTAGGCGAAGTTTCATTAAATTAGCTCCACCAGCTTCATATACTGCATTAACTATTTTGACAAATCCCACTAAGGCCAATGCTATTCCAAAAAGAGCTGTTGTTTTTGGAGCTTCTGGATATACTGGTGGTGATACCGTGAGAGCTCTATTAGAAAAAGGTTTTGATGTAGTAGCTGTTACGCGACGTAAAGTTAATATTGTTGATAGAGAACATGCTAAGATTAACACATTAGTTATTGATAATATTAAAGATAAAAATAAAGTTACTTCCGCTATTGCAGATGTAATCAATGAAGATAGTTTAAAAAATATTATGAAAAAAGCTGATTCTGTTATTTATTGCGCTGCATCGCGCCCAAAAGTAAAACTAACAGGTACTCCTGGAACAAAAAGCTATGATGATATGAAAAAAAATGAAGATGATGGAGTAGTTGCCGAACCAAGTTATAATGTTGAAGATATTGGATTGGTAAATGTAGCAAAAGAAGCTATTAGCTGTGGTGTCAAACGATTGGTTATTGTTTCTTCTATTTGTGCAAAATGCCAAAAAGGCAAAGAAGACTATGGGGAAGCAATTGACAGGGGATTCGCGAGCTGTGATAGTTGCTTTAAGAAACAAGTGGGAGAAGAGCGTATACGTATATTATATGAACATACCCCAAGCGACATGACTTATACAATTGTTAGACCAGGTATGCTATCGCCAGGAGAGCGCAGAGGTGTAAAAGAAGTAGAATTTAATCAGGGAGTATCTAAAAGTGGAATAATTTCACGAATGGATTTAGCCGATGTTCTTGTTGCTGCTGCGGACACAAATAATGGTGCTAAAAAAACTTTCGAAGTTTACTATAAAGATACAGCACAACCAGTTGATATGTATCAGTCCCTTAAAACATGCAAAGAAATGGGCAAGAGTGTTAAGGAATGTTTCTTTGGGGAGGACTACAAAAATGATAATGAACCTTTATCAATTGATAAAATGCTAAAAAATCCTGTTAAAGGCGTGATCTTTCCATCTGGAAATGAAGTTAGTGGAGATGATTACAAAATTATGTTAAAAAAATTAAAAGTAGATGTTAAAGAAGAATATGATATTAATCAATTGCGTTCTTATGATATCATGTAAATACATATAAAACTTATTTATGTTAAATATAAAATGTTGAAAAGTATTGTACTTGGTTTTATTTTTATTAATTACGCAAGTAGTTTTAGTTATAATATGCAATTGCTAAATAATAAAAATGATAAGCCTGTGATATCTCTAAAAAGAAGAGATTGTATTAAAGTAATGCCTTTTATAGTAGCCCCATTTTTATCAGCAAAACTTGTAAGTGCAGAAGAGAAAAGCATTGAACAATTAAGAGAAGAAGCTAATAGAATCATTGAGATTATTGATGCACAAAAAGAAGCTTTTAATTTACCAACTCTTAAAAAATCAAATAATTTAATTAATACAAATAGTACTTCTAATATGTCAAATAATGAAGTAGAAAAAGTTAACAAAGATGATAATGTTGAAGAATTTAATGCAGTATTAGATAATGTTATACTATCATTTAAAAATAATGACGCATATGTTTCCATTGAAAATTTAAAACTACATTGTGCGCCATCAAATCCATTGAAATCACAAAATACAAATTATTTAATTGAAACTTTTAATAATAGTAAGTATGCTATTCTTCTAGGAAAATTTTATAATTATTCTTATGTTAATTACAAATATGAATATGATAAAGAATTTAATATGTCATATTATATTGTTGATGTTAAAGTTGAAGCAGATTATAATACAATGATTTACAATGGTATTCAATTTAATGATATGTATTATCCTGAAAGTAATCCCAATAATAACAATATGTGTTATGTAATATATAGATGGGCATTAAAACATGTAGATAATGATTATATGATTGATAGTTGTTACTTAATTTCTAAATAAAAATTGACATTTTTTTTATATTAATTATATTATTAATGATAATTAATAATATAATATCTTTGAAAGATTTTGATATATTAGCATTACAACATATTAGTATCTATTTAAATAATTTAGAAAATATTATTAATCTTGCACTTACATGTAAAGATTATTATAATGAATTAGAAAACTTACTACTTAATTCAAATGCTACATTAATTAAATCTTTTAATAAATTTAATAAAATTTCTTTTAAATATGCTATCAAAAATAGTTATTATAATTATAGTAATTTAAAATATTATTTTAATACTTATAAAATACCAATACCTATATCATCTGACGATATTACATATACAAAAGTTAAAAATACTGAAATAATATATAATCATTTCTTTTATAAACACAATAATAATTCAGATGAATTATTATATAAATATTATTACGAATTGTTTAAAATAAAATATGGGTATAAAATTATTAGTAAAATACCAAATGATAAATATTTTGAATTAAAAAAATATATTGATGTGTATTTTGATTATTATAAATACATATTATATAATTCAAATATTACTAATTATAAAGAAGTAAATACTCCATTATTTAATGATGATGGTAAGTATTCAAGTAATGTTATTAATTATAGATATAACTATATAATATCACATTTAGAATTATATTCTTTAAATATATTTCTTAACGAAAAAAAATATGATTGTGTAATTCAAATATTGGAAAATTTAGAATTTAAATATACAAATAGAATTGGTATTAATGAATTGTTTAAAAAAATAAAAAAAATAATTGATATTGAATGTTATTCTAATACAACTATTTTTACTAAATTAACAATGATGTTTATACTTATTCATTATATGAATGAAATTTACAAAAAGTTACATAATTTTTGTAAACCAAAAAAAGAGCATTATTATAATTGCATTATTGATATAATTGAATTAATAAAAAAATACTATTATCATGATTCAAATTTTAAAGACGGGTATGATAGATGTAAACCAAAATATTTCTTTGATTATATGAGAATTGGAATTTTAGATTATTGTATTAATTTAATTTAGGTTCTATTTTAGGTTCTAGATTTTTTAGAGGAATATTTACTTCATTGCCTTCTTTTTTAGCAAAATCATTACCACGTTCGTTTTCTAATTGTGTAAATGTAGTTCCTTTGTAACTTCCTAATTTTAGTGTTGTTTCTTTTTCTTCTTTATTCCTTAGATACTTGATTTTTACAATATCTTCTGGTTTAAATTCTTTTAGAATGTTATTGAGGTCATTAGGATTATTTACTGATTTATCTGCGATAGCAATAATAATATCTCCAACTTGTTCTATGCGTTTAGTTGTTTCATTTCTTGTTACTCCTTTAATTCCCGCGGCTGCCGCAGGTGAATCGGGTGGAACATCTAGAACTAAAATACCTTTTTCAATAATAGGAATTCCGCTTTTTTCCGATTCAACAATACTTGGATTACGTTCCATATAAGAAATACCCATGATAGCACGTTTTACAAAACCGGTTTCAATAATATCAGTAATTGATTTAACCGCTTTTTGAATAGGTATAGCAAATCCAATACCTGCTGATACTCCCATTCCCATTGATGCTGTATTTATTCCAATAATTTCTCCATCTGTATTTAGTAGAGGACCTCCGCTATTTCCAGGATTGATAGCAGCATCTGTTTGAATAATTCCACTAATTTTCCTACCTGTTGGTGCTGTAATTTCCCGATTTACACCTGATACAATACCTGTTGTAAGAGTATGGTCTTGTCCAAAAGGATTACCAATTGCAAATGCAAACTGACCAATTGCTGGTAACACGTCTTTATTATATTTAATTGTTTTAAGTTTGTCTCCATCATTCATATCAATTTTAAGAACAGCCAAATCGTTATCCGGATCTACACCAGTTAATTTTGCTTTATACTCTTTTTTTTTATTATTTTTATCTGTAATTGTAACAATAGCACTATCTACCTTATTGATAACATGAAAGTTTGTAACAATATGACCTTTATTATCCCATACAAATCCTGATCCAACTCCTTTGGGCAAATCATCTTTATTTAAATTATATTTATCTGCCATGCTACCATATTCTGTGCTAATATAGCAAATTGATGGCGTGGCATCTTTAAACAATCTATTTTGCACATTTTCTAAAATTTTCAAGTTATTTTGCGGATACTTAATTGTTTGAAATAAGTTTAAAATACATAATGATGCTGTCGCACCATATAATAGCATATATCTGCGTGGTGTTTTAATTGTATCTAGTGTTTTTGCTGAGTCCTTTTCGCTACTATCAATGTTATTACTCATCTTAAAACTTCTTAATTTATTATGAGTATCAATAGCTTTGCGATTTTTTATCCCATTTAATGTACTTAGATTATTAACTGATATTGTAGATGTAAATCCATGTACAATATTTACTAAGAATAGTAACGAATATATAATTTGTGACCTCATTTTTATATATTATATTATATTCTTTTTATATATAATTATGAATAAATATATGATAGCTGTTAGTTTTCTTGCTTTATTTAGCTTTCTTACCGCTATATATTTAGGCAAATATTATGCAAGTATACCTGCAATATCCGTTTTTATAACTTCTATATTATTCTGGTCTAAACCAGAAGAAAAATGGCGTATGTATATTGATATAGTTGTTGTACAATTTGCATTATATTATTCTATCTTTTATGCATATTACAATATGGATTTACAAAAATTCCGTCGATACTTTACAGTATTAGCTGTATCTTTAATATACTTTGCATTTGCTATATTATCCTGGAATCTTAATCCATATATAAATCATACAAATATTAGTTTCTTTAAGAATGTCACAATAATGCTACATAGCATGGCTACTTTTATTACCAACTGCTCTAATATTATTATGTATACTTCTATTTAAAAAAGAGTACATAATTCTCTAAATCTCTTGACTTTCTTAAACTTCTTGAAAATTATAAAAAAATAAGATTATGTACTCTCGTTACTCTTTTTCTTCTTCTTTGGTTTAGATTCTTTTTTTAGCTTTTTGTTTCATTGATGCTTCATAATATCTAATAGTAATTAGCTTACCTTTATGCAGAAATATCAACTTATATCACCTAGAACATAATTGTTCTGATTTTTTAAAAAATTGATAGCTATACCCTGTTTTCTTAGGCATCACACTTTCAAGTATGACTGAACATAACAAGTTTAAGCTTTGCATCCTTCCTACCCAGATGGGCAAGACCTTCGTTACCATCAACAAGATCCTAGATGAAATTGAGCAAGATCCCTCGAAAGGCAGGAGTGTTCACTTTGTTCTCACCATGAATACTCTCCTCAACAATAAACAGTTCGCGAACAGACTTAGTGATATTAAGAAAAAACATGGCGAAAATGCTGTTGCTATTTTTGCTTCTACTTATAAGGGAGATTTAATGCACATCGACAGTCTATGCAAGCTTATTAGTTTTTCCAAGGATCCTGTCAAAATGCCCAAAATCATTGTTGCATGCAGCAATTATAGGCGTTTTGATGACTGCTTCAAATACATGGAGTTTCTTAACAACAACGAAACAGCTATATCACGTAACTTCGTATATTTTGATGAGCTTCACAAGTACATCAAGTCAAAGAAGGCCAATATCCGCGGAAATATTGAGAAGATGGATGATTACGATATTGTCCATGGTATCATGGCAATGACAGCTACTCCTGATATTATTTGGGATAAATCCAATGAGGATCCTGATGACTACTGGAAGAAAATTACCATTGTCAACATAGCTGAACATAACGAATGCAACTACTTTGGTTGGGAAGACATGGAGTTCAAGCATTGCAAGTTTGTTTTAGAGGACGACTCGAACAATTATGACCTCTACTACAACGAGATATACAATATCAAGTATGCGGAATCTATCATAAAAAAAAATCCCGATATATTGTCAGACAATTCTCGTATCTTTATCCCTGCTACACGCAAGCGTGTGACACACAACATCATTCGCAACATGGTGATGAAAATTAATCCTCGATGTGTTGTCGTGACACTTAATGGGGTTGAGAAAAATATTCGTTACACAGATGAAGAAGGTAAAGAAGTAGTAATTGATCTTGTTCTTAAATCAGGAGAACTAGGAGATTTGATTGCCTACCATCTTTGTGAAAATATGGTATTTGGTCGTCCCCTTGTAATCACTGGATATTTATGTGTTGGTATGGGACAAACTCTTGTATCCAAAGAACTCGGCATGTTCACAACTGCTATCTTTGGATACAGCAAAATCACTAACGACAATCTGTATCAGCTCTTTGGGCGTATCACTGGTCGTGTCAAAGCATGGGCTTCTGAATCCGTGAAAACACGAGTATTCTGCTCTAAAATAAATAGCACTATTTGTAGGAAGATGGAGGAGTGTGCAAAGAATATTGTAGCCAAGTACAATGGTGTACATTTGTGCAACGATAAATATCGCGAACCCATCAACGATGACAAGGACATCATCAAAAACTTTGCAGGAATAAATATACTAGCTGACTAAAACTGCTTGTCGATCTAATATCTAATAACAAACAAAGGAGCAGTTGATTTATGTGCTGGTAATTTATATTCTATATTTTTATTTATTTCTTCAAATAGCAAAGTACCACAATAGTCATTTACATCATTATCATCTTGTTTTATGTATTCATTTGCTATTTTTTTATATTCTTCAATGAAAGAACATAATTCAGGATTGTACAAGTTTAATGTACTACCATTTTTAATTTTATAATTTTTTAGTTTTTTAGCTATATCTAAAACAATAGCAAGCCTTTCTGCTTTGTTATTATATTCATTTTTGTTTTTCATATTTATAATTATTTTATATATAAATGTTTAAATAATAAACCAACACTATATTTTTTTTTCATAAATAGAACTTTTCAATTTAATATTTTTTCTAATAGAATGTATATCAAATAATGTTCCACTACTTATATTTTTTTTCTATATAAAATATCATCTGATTGTGATATTTTTTGGCAAATGATGGTGATTTTATAATATTATCTATTGAACAATTATTAGATGATAATTTATTACTTACATTGCTACTTGTTCTACTTAGTATAGTTTTAGAATCATTACAAATATATTGATTATCATCTATTTTACATTCTATTTTTTGACAATAATTAATAATATAAAGAATATTATAATTATTTAACTTAGATGTTCTATATTTGTAATAGATTGTATCTTACAATACATAAAGATATTAATGAGACTAAAAAAATAATTAAAAATAGCGAAGATTATATAACATCAACATATTTTCATGAATCTTATATTCCTTTAAATCATGATTATGGACCTACAAATATGGGAAATATTATAAAGTTTTGTGAATTTGTAAATGATAAAATAAGTGACCCCGCAATATCACATAGAAATATTGTATATTATGTTTACTTAATCAATAAAAATAATAGTGATTTACTAAATGCCGTTTTTATGATGGGATGTTATTTAATTATAAAATTTAATACGTGTGTTAATAAGGTGATATTTGATATATTACAAATATTCAATGAACATCCATGCTATTTTATAGATTGTATATCAAAATGGGGTGGTTATTATTCTTCTATTACAGATTGTTTAAGAGCAGTTTACTTTGTACATAAAAATAAGATAGAAGATTTAAATAATTTTAACATCAATGAATATGAATATTTAACAGATTATTCTAATCGCGATATGAATATAATAGCAAATAAATTTTTGGCAATGTGCGCTCCAACAACTAAGACTATTAAAAATGTTTGCACAGAATTAAAAAAAAGAAATATTAAATTAATTATTAGATTAAATGATGATAGTAATTATGGAACAATGTTAGATGATGATAGTATTAAAGTTGTTAATTTATTTTTCAAGGATTATTCTGTTCCTTCTGTTAAAATAGTAAAAAAATTTATGAATATTGTTAATTCGACCAACTATGATGAAATTGTTGCTGTTCATTGTCGTGCTGGGCTTGGTAGAACAGGTGTGCTAATATGTATATGGCTAATATTAAAATTAAATTTTACACCAAACGAAGCTATCGCATACATTAGAATAATGCGCCCTGGGTCAATTATGGGTAGTCAAGGATTTTTCTTAGAAACAATAGAACATTTTA
>Ga0222718_10001032_pt1 | contig 28061 bp, 26 predicted proteins | sample C33_27DmetaG_FD_165045 | JGI IMG/M metagenome (GOLD analysis project Ga0222718, IMG submission 165045) | Estuarine water microbial communities from San Francisco Bay, California, United States - C33_27D | ecosystem: Environmental > Aquatic > Marine > Unclassified | place: USA: California...
AACCATGTTCTTTACGTAATCCGCGTGACCTGGACAGTCAACGTGAGCGTAATGACGTTTTTCTGTAGAGTATTCTACGTGAGAAGTGTTAATGGTGATACCACGTTCTTTCTCTTCTGGAGCGTTATCGATCGTGTCGAAATCGCGCTTTTCGGACAATCCTGCGTTGGCCAAAACCGTTGTAATAGCTGCAGTAAGTGTTGTTTTTCCGTGATCGACGTGTCCAATAGTCCCAATATTTAAGTGGGGTTTAGACCGATCAAAATTTGCCTTTGCCATGATTTAAAATTTAAGCTTAGAGTTATCTAATTATTGTTAATGTTAAAAAAAATTACTTTCAAAAATGAGCCAATGACGGGATTTGAACCCGTGACCTCTTCCTTACCAAGGAAACGCTCTACCCCTGAGCTACACCGGCAAAAATTGAGAGCGGGAGACCGGGTTCGAACCGGCGACATTCAGCTTGGAAGGCTGACGCTCTACCAACTGAGCTACTCCCGCAATTAGTTTAATACCAGACGCGCTAGTTTAAACCGTGGGGAGAGCAGGATTCGAACCTGCGAAGGTGAAAACCAACAGATTTACAGTCTGTCCTCGTTGGCCGCTTGAGTATCTCCCCAATTATGTCATAATGCTATGAACGCTTTCTCGCATCTCAAAACTACTCGAAGCGAGGTTTTTTTTTTAAAGAGCCGATAGAGGGACTCGAACCCACGACCTGCTGATTACAAATCAGCTGCTCTAGCCAGCTGAGCTATATCGGCAACTTTCACTTTTTTAAACAAAAAAAAGTCCGTCTTTTCAAACGGACTGCAAATGTATCGAAATATTTAATGATTCAAAATATTTTTTGCAAAAATAAATTAGTGCTCTAGTTGCGTAATTTTTGCTTGTGTTTCAGCAATTGTCTTTCAAGGGAGTCTGCTGACTGATCAATACCTTCCTCAAAAGATTTAGCTGATTTTTTTACAATTAATGTTTCGTTTGGAACCTGTAGCCGGACTTCAACAATTTTATTGGTTTTGTCACTGCTGTTTTCAACTTTCAAGAATACATCTGTTGCAATGATGCGATCGAAGAACAACTCTAATTTCCCTAAGCGTTTTGAAATAAATTGTTTCAATTCATCATCTGAAGTAAAGTGAATGGCGTGTATATCTATATTCATAGGTCTTTGATTAAATTAATTTGATTTTCTATTTTTTCGTGGATGGGTATTTTGATATACCTTCTTGAGCGCAGCAATATTAGAGTGAGTATAAACTTGGGTAGCTGCTAAACTCGAATGTCCCAACAACTCTTTGGTGGCATTTAAATTTGCACCACCTTCCAACATATGTGTAGCGAATGTGTGTCTTAAGATGTGTGGACCAATCTGTTTTTTAGTTGTAACCTGTGTCAAGTATTTCCGCACTAAATTGTAAACGAACTGCGGATAGAGTATATTGCCTTTGTTATTCAAAAATAGTTGGTTGGTCTCAGCGGTGAAACAGGTACGCCGCGCACGGAGATACATGTCAAGAGCATCACAAATAGATTTAGTCAATGGAATGAGGCGTTCCTTATTACGCTTGCCCAAAACTTTTACAGTTTTCAAATTTAAATCTATATCATTGATTTGAAGCTGTATCAGTTCGGCACGTCGCATTCCTGTTTGGTACAAGAGCTCTAAAATAAGTTTGTCTCTCATGCCTTGAAACGTTTTAGGGAAATCAAGCCCGTCTAAAAGCAAGCTCATTTCTTGAATCGACAAAGGTGTCATTGCTCTTTTGGCGGTTTTGAGCGTATGATGGATTTTCATAGGATCATCCTGCCTAACACCAATCTTTATGAGAAACTTAAAATATGATTTTAGGGCACTAATTTTTCTGTTAATCGTTTTGTGATCCAAATTTTGATCGGACAGCACTCCTATCCACGACCTGATGTCAGTATATTCAATTTCGGACTCTGATTTATCTTTGAGATAATTCCTATTAAAATTAATGAATGACTTGATGTCATTTTGATAGGCAATAATTGTATGACTAGAATAATTCTTTTCTTTATTTAAATGGTCCAAAAAAGATTCTAGTGAAAACACCATATTAGCCTGAATTGAACCTACAAAATACAAAATAAAATGAAGAAACTGGGGTGGAATAGCAAATTAGAGCAACTCTTGAAGGCTTACCTTAAATAAATGACAAATGCTGTCTATTTTGCCAATCCATGCCGAGGTCTCGCCACGCTCCATCCTAGAGTAGGCTGACTGAGACATATTTAGCATGCCTGCGACATAACTTTGTGTCATGCTATTTTCGATACGCAGAGCTCGGATTTTCTTTCCTAAAACTTTGTTTAACATCGCGATTTTATCACAGTAAAAACAAATTTAAGTTAAAGAAATGCCAAAAAGAAAATTTCCCTAAAACAGGGTAAAGGTTGGTATTTAGGCAAAAAAAAGCCCGCATCAGCGGGCTTTCTAAAAAAAAATTTTAATTCTGTTCAGCATCTCTAAGACGCTGAATGTATTGTGCTTTTTTAACCTCTGCTCTGCGAACAATAGAAGGTTTTTCAAATTCTTTACGACTTTTAAGTCCACGCATAGTACCCGTTTTATCGAACTTACGTTTGAAACGCTTTAACGCTCTATCGATATTTTCGCCGTCTTTAATTGGAATTATTAGCATGTTGTACTCGTTTCTTTAAAAGTTTAGGGTGCAAATATAATATTAAATGTGAATACAACGCATGGAGTAAATATTTTTTTTCGAACTACTCGAGGTATTTAGAACTATTGGTCTGAAAAATCCAAATAAAGCAATATAATTCCAAGCTTATCAATTGGCAGGTTTATTGTTTTAGACAAAATGTCTTCGTTCAAAATACCACCGTGAAGACTGCGCTGTTCTAAGATATTGCGAGCCAGCTCATAGTCAATAAACGGTATGGTTACCCATTGCTCAATCGCGGCAGAGTGTGCTTTAATCTTATTGATCTTCCTCGGGTTTAGGATTTCGAATTGTTCACCTACTCCGTCAATCACCTCCTGAGACAACCCATTTATGCCGTGCAATTCAATCAAATCTGCAAATCCTCCAAGCGTGCCGTCGCGATAATTGATAATTTGATTGGCTCGGTAAGCTCCAATCCCATAGACCTTAACTAATTGATCAATAGTTGCCCGATTTAAATCTATTTTGTTGTTTGACAACGCTAAATTGGATTTTGCAGAATAGTTGATCCATTGTGGAAATTCAAACAACGGTTGGATTTTTTTAGCAGTTGGTCAGATATCTGAGTTACCTCCTGAAATTGCTCAGGAGAGTTGACCCAATTTCCGTTTTTACGAAATTGATTCAAACGATCTAACGCCTCGCTTGGCATATTCAAGACATAGGCGCGATAATCCGAAATAAAGTTGGGATTAAAGGGCTGCTGAGTGTAGTCAAAGGAAGGAGAAGGCGCAGTAATACGGCCTATTTCAACACGATATTGCTCCAGATCAACAGTGTTTTCTAGAATGTAATACTCGCGTCTGGGCAAGATCCTTACTATCAATAAGCTCAAGAAGACAGCACAAAGGACAATAGTCTCTATCCTTTGACGTCTATTGAAAAATATTTCTGGAAGCAAAGACATGTCAACATCAGCACATTCTTAACCTTTAGCCGATCGAATGGCTTCTAAATAGCGATTCAATTGTTTCTTAACAACTGGGAATAAGAAATACAGGCCTATCATATTCGGAAAGATCATGGCAAATATCATGGCATCCGAAAAGTCCCAAATTGATTTCATATTGGCCGCCGCTCCTATTACAACAAAGGCTAAAAACAATAGTTTGTAGGTCATATCAGCTTTTTTACCACGACCGAACAAATACTTCCATGATTGTAGTCCGTAATAGGACCAAGATATCATAGTTGAAACAGCGAACAATACTACTGCTACGGTCAAGAATACATTCGAATATGGGATATAATTGGCGAATGCTTTAGAAGTAATTCCAGCGCCTTCATAGGCCATGCCGTCAATAAAAACAGCTCCTGAGCCATCGCCACCATATTCAAAAAATCCTCCAAAATTAAAAATTATGATTACTAGGGCAGTCATGGTGCAAATAACTACGGTGTCAATAAATGGTTCGAGTAGGGCTACAAGTCCTTCGGAAGCCGAATAGTTGGTCTTCACTGCAGAATGCGCAATGGAAGCTGACCCAGCCCCCGCTTCATTTGAAAAAGCAGCTCGTCTAAAGCCAATGAGCAGAACACCAATGATCCCTCCAATTCCAGCCTGAGGCGTAAACGCATTTGAGAATATCAAACCAAAAGCATCATCTACTAGCGCATAATTGACTGTGACGATATAAAAACAAGCTAATAGGTACAAAACAGCCATGAAAGGCACAATCTTTTCCGTTACTGAGGCAATACGCTTGATACCGCCAATAATTATGATACCTACCAATATCGCCAAAACAACTCCTATAGCAAAACCAGCGGCTGTATTTTCAAGGCCGAATAGTTCTTTAAGGACGATAGTCGCCTGATTCGACTGGGCTGCATTACCACCGCCGAAAGAACCACCGATGCAAAAGATGGCAAATAAAGCAGCTGAAAATTTACCCAAGTTGGTCCAACCTTTTTCAGCCAATCCCTTTTTTAGGTAATACATAGGGCCTCCGTAAACTGTTCCATCGGGACCGATATCTCTGTATTGTACCCCTAAGGTACATTCGACGAACTTGGTCGACATACCCAATAATCCGCAGATAATCATCCAAAATGTGGCACCTGGTCCACCCAATGCTATAGCAAGGGCAACTCCAGCTATATTTCCGTTTCCAACGGTTCCAGAAACTGCTGTCGCTAGCGCCTGAAAGTGACTTACCTCACCATCTTTGCTTTCATCTCGAATGGTATCTGGAATATATCCATCAATGGCTAAATCGGTCTTCAAGGCATGATGATCTCCTTCAAGGTCTTCATATTTTCCGCGGACCGTATTAATAGCCGTACCAAAGTATCTGATATTGGGAAATCCAAAATAAAGTGTGAAAAAGACAGCACTAACGACAAGAATAATTAGTACCACAGGAATACCGTAAACTTCGTAAAAAACTATATCTGAAAAGAAATTGGAAACTGGAGCAAAAGCTTCGTCAATTTGTTGATCGATGCCTTTAGACTGCTCATTAGCAAGATTTACAAAAGGAAGACATGTCAGCGTAAGTGATATAAAAAGTTTTTTCATGATGCTTTTTTTCAAAGAATCAGCAAGATGGCGAAAAAAAATGACTAAATGAAGTTTAGAATTTAAAATGTTGGCGTTCCAAATTGGAATAAAGCATGTAGCTTCTGAATTTGCTCCTCTCTTCCAAGAACAACAATATTTGACCCTGGTTCCAAAAGCTGATCGGCTTCAGGATTAATCTTGTATTTTCCATTCTTGTCGTGATACCCAATTACCGTGCAGCCTGTTTTACTTCTTAAATCCAAGTCTTTCAGCGATTTTAATGGAGAGAGATTGTATAGTTTTTCGACTGGTATTTCCTGGATGTTACTGTTTTCTTGACCAACTATGGTCAAATTATTTACAAACTGAATCAAATCGGGGGCGACGATTAAAGTGGCCATATGACGACCACCTATTTGTTCTGGTAAGCTAACATGATTTGCACCTGCGATTTTCAATTTGTTTAGTGACGTTTCCTTACTTGCCCTACTAATGATTTGAATAGTTGGGTTAGCCTGACGCGCGCTAAGTACAACAAACAAATTGTCTGAATCATCGGGTAAGGCAGAAATCAAAAATTTAGCCCGACCCAGGCCAGCATTTCGAAGCACTTCGTCATCGTTGGCATTACCATGTATAACATATTGATCCTGACTCATTAGTTTCTCGCAAATCTGCTGGTCTTTCTCAACTACCACAAAGTCACGCTGATACTCTAATAACTTTTCGGCAACCTGAACGCCATTTCGGCCATAGCCACAAATAATGACGTGATCTTTAAGTGTGTCAATTCGTTTTTGCATTTTTCTTTTCTTTAGTCGTTCAAAATTATTTTGACTCAAAATATATTCTGTAGTTACTGTAACGGTATATCCCAAAACCACCACACTATTAATAATTAGAAAGATGGTGAATATTTTTGCTTCTGGTTCGAGAGGGGATACTTCACCAAACCCAACAGTTGTAATGGTAATGGCGGTCATATAGAACGCATCAATCCAAGAATAGTTTGATATCACTCGAAAGCCAACTACTCCTAAAATTACCAATAATGAAAAAAACAGCAGGGCGAGGCGAATTTTTGAACTGAAAAATTTGGAGCTAAATATCATTGGTTAAAGGTCAAAAACTGAGGATCGTTTGACATAAATCAAATCCTTGATGCGCATCCAAAAGGCCAAAAATAAATAGAATGCAAAGCCAAATCCTAAAGTTACAAATGTAAGATAGATAAAACTTAAGCGAACCGTCTTGAGGCGAATACCCAGCCGGTCTCCAATTCTTTGGCATACATTGAAGCCATACTTCTGAAAAAAGTGAATCAAGTTGTGAAATACTTTCATAGTTAAAGGTCTGACTGAGTTAAAATCTCTGTGATAACATCTTGTTTCCAATAACACATTGCAAACAAGATCTTGTATTGCAATATACTGATTTTAGATGTAATAACGCTTGGGAGTGCAATGCGCTCTGCTCATTTAATGTGAGGGGATCAAAAATCTTAATCAAGCTATTTTCCTCCTTCTGAATTGACGAGATCAAACCAACCAATTCCTCAGATGCATCATTACCAATGAATTTTTGAAAAGCAAATTTCACAGGAATGATCGTGTTGATGAGCAGTAAATCAATAAATTTTGAGGTCAATTTTTTCTTAGATGGCTTCGATACTTTTCCAAAAGTAAAATGATTGAACCAATAGGAACCTAACTCAACAGTCAACAATTTATAAAACTCGTCTTTTATATCCATGTCCATTACATGAGAAAACAAACTTTTTTTACTGGACCAAAGCCGAGCAAATTGGGATAACCTGAGCGTTGGAAAATTGGGAGGCCGAAGTCTGAAAAACTTAGGAGAGGCACCAACAGATGCATTGAGGTCAAATTTTCGTTTTAAATAATGGTATCTCATTTGCATATCATGACAGTGAGCATCGCTCGGCTTCTCTAACAACAAACCAGACTGCCCCATGAGGACCGCCTCTAAGTCGTCGGGGTCATGAACGATCTTTTGAATCACTTTGAAAGGAACAGACCTTGCTAGAGCTTCAAAACTTTGACCATTGGTCTTGAGACCAAAGTTTTTTAGCAACAGTTGAAACAAAACAGCCTCCCAATCATTTTGAGAACTGTTGAGTTGGCTGACAATGGCCTTATATTTAAGCTCTAGTCGCTCAATATAGAGGCGTTCTAACCAATTTTGCAAGGTGATTTGTGACATCTCTGGCCAGAAGCTAACACATGGTAAGCTTGGCGATTTGGTGCTTTTTAATTGTGTGTAAAGCTGAATGACAGCGGGCGTGATTAAGGTTTTTATTTCTAGTGTAGGCACAGCTTGTTCATTTGGCAAAATGACTTCCATGTCATGCTGCCAAACCACATGCAGTATAACATTATTATAGGACTTGTCGTACTGATGGTTATGTCTATACCATTCACTAGATTGCAGATGCATTTCAACATTACCAGCCCATAGTTGCCCGTCTATTCTGATGCGCGCATCAATAAAATCCGGACCGGACTCAAAATTCTGACGACCAGGAGACACCAAATCTATTCGTTCACCACTCGAAGTGTAAAGTTGGTTGAGGTTAAGTTTTTGGTGTTTCCAAACATAATGTAGAAACTCCTCTTGCATGGCAAAGCAAGATAATTAAACCCATAAAAGAAACCAAGAAGTTTAATCTAAAAAACCTTGAGAGATCATCCAATCATCATTGAATATCTTACCAAGATATCGACTACCATGATCGTGAAAAAGAACAACGACCACATCGTCTTTCTTAAAATGATGTTGTAATTGAAGCACTCCTTTAATCGCAGCTCCGGCTGAATTTCCCAAAAACATACCTTCTTCAATGGCCAGTTTGCGTGTGAAAATAGCAGCATCCTTATCGGTCACTTTGGTAAAACCGTCTATCACATCAAAGTTGACATTTTCTGGTAAAATATCTTCGCCAATACCCTCGGTTGTGTAGGGATAAATTTCTTTGGGGTCAAATTCACCTGTTTCGTGGTATTTTTTAAAAACACTACCATAGGTGTCTACACCCCAAATTTTAGTTTTAGGATTTTTATTTTTTAAATACTTTCCTACTCCCGAAATGGTTCCCCCTGTACCTACCCCAACGACAAAGTGGGTGATTTTACCTGCAGTTTGCTCCCAAATTTCAGGGCCAGTACTTTCGAAATGTGCTTGACTATTACTGAGATTGTTATATTGATCGACATACCAAGAATTAGGTGTTTCCGTGGCCAATCGTTTTGAGACAGAGTAATATGACCGCGGATCCTCGGGTGCCACTGCCGTTGGGCAAACTACAACCTGAGCACCAACTGCTTTCAAAATATCCATTTTCTCTTTTGACTGTTTGTCAGCTAAAACAAAAATACACTTATAACCTTTTACAGCAGCAGCGAGAGCCAATCCCATACCGGTATTTCCTGAAGTCCCCTCGATGATAGTACCTCCCGGGACAAGGCGACCATCGGCCTCTGCATCTTCGATCATCTTAACTGCCATTCTATCTTTTACAGAATTTCCTGGGTTAAACGTCTCGTATTTCGCCAGTACGAGACAGGGCAAATCAGCCGTTAGTTTATTGATCTTAATCAAAGGTGTGTTACCTATTGTCTCTAAAATATTTTTGGCGTATTGCATGCGGTGGTTAGTTGTGGCAAATATAGTGGGGTGCTGGACACATTTCAAAAAAAATCATCTAAAACGCATTGCCGTAACTGGAGATATTTTGCGAACTAAGACCGAAGGCACCAGTAACATCAACATAGATAAAAGAAATACACCCATATTGAGGTACAGCCAATGGAAAAAATCGAGACGAACCGGCACTTGGGTGACATAATAAACAGAGGGGTCGAGAGGTACAATGCCAAATAAATATTGAACCAACAGAAAGGATAGACCTATTAAGTTTCCGAATAGTAATCCCCAAACAATGAGATGGGCCGCGTTAAGTAAAAATATTTTCTGAAGACTATAAGGTTGTCCACCCAGAGCCTGAAGTAAGCCAATCATAGGAGTCCTTTCTAAAATCAACACTAAGAGCGCAGTTACCATATTAATACCCGCGACAACAATCATTATAGCAAGTATCATTTGGGTATTTTGGTCGAAAATACCAATCCATTCAAAAATTTCTGTATGCTGTTGGACTACCGTTCTGGCGTCCAAATCGTAGTCAATTGTTTGATAAATACTTTCACTGAGAGCATCGATATTGCTGAAATCGTCAGCCATCAGAATAACCTGACCTACCTCATTGTCTTTCCATTTATTGAGAATTTGTAGGTGTCTCAAATCTCCGAGTAAATAGGTAGCGTCTAAATCTTGAAAACCAGAATTGACAATTCCAACAATATTGAATCGCCTTTGGGCAGGCGGTCGATTTTCATCTTCCCTCAAAAAATACATAGCTAACGGATCGCCCAACTTCAACCCCAATCGTTTCGACAAATATTCAGAAATCACCACATCATTGCTTAGGGTGTCTCCGATAACCGGGAGTCGACCTTCACGCAAGTAATCTTTGAATTTTCCCCAACCAAACCGATAGTCAAGACCCTTAAACACAACCCCCTCAAAGTCTGTCTCCGTGCGAACAATACCAAACTTATTGGCCTCAAGATAAATTGAAGCTATGCCTTCGATCCCATTTAATTGGCGCATTAATTCATCTTCAACCTTGACAGGAACCAAGGATTCGTCGGAGCGATTGCCATCAAAATTGGAAATAGAAATGTGCCCCTTGTAGGCGATGATTTTGTTTCGAATTTCTTGCTGTAACCCAGTGCTAGTAGCAATGGCAATAAGCATTACAATCATGCCAACAGCAATTGCACCAATTCCTATTTTAATGATAGGAGCAGAAACACTACTTTTATAGTGTTTGGAACTCATCATTCGCCTAGCGATAAAAAATTCAAACTTCAAATTACTATGATATCAAAATCGATGTTCAAAAATACTCTTTTATTCATTGTCTTTTTGACTTGGGGTTGCCAAGGTCAAAATAGCCCTATCATTTTAGGTATTGAGCAATTGGATGCTTATATACCCTTGTTAACTGGCAAGGCGGTCGGCATTGTCGCGAACGCATCCAGTGTAATTCCAACTGAAAAAGAAACAAAGACACATTTGATCGATAGTTTATTGACTAAAAACATCAATATCAAGGCTGTGTTTGCTCCTGAGCATGGATTTCGTGGCACGGCCGCCAATGGCGCTTACATTGAGGACGAAGTAGATCCAAATACTAAATTACCCATTCATTCACTTCACGGTAAGGACATCAAGCCTACCCCCAATCAGTTGAGCGGAATAGACCTAATACTTTTCGATTTACAAGATGTTGGCCTTCGATTCTATACCTACATATCAACCCTCCACTATGTCATGGAAGCCTGTGCCGAGCAGGGCGTCTCTCTAGTGATCTTAGATCGGCCAAATCCAAACGGTCACTACATTGACGGTCCCATACTGGAAAAAGAATATCAAAGTTTTGTTGGTATGCACCCTGTTCCAATTGTCTATGGGATGACCATTGGAGAGTATGCTCAAATGATTAATGGGCAAGGGTGGTTAAAGAATGGTCTAATTTGCGATATTACTGTAATTCCACTCCAATATTACACCCATCAAACAAGGTATGATCTACCATTGCGGCCATCACCAAATCTAAGGACAGCAAAATCCATAAACCTTTATCCGAGTCTTTGCTTATTTGAAGGCACAGACATTAGTATTGGGAGAGGAACCGACACTCCTTTTGAGATTTTTGGTAGCCCTTCGCTGTCTCCAGAGGAGTTTGATTTTTCTTTCAAACCAGTTTCCCAGCAAGGAGCCGTTAATCCGCCCCACCTCGGGAAACAATGTTTTGGAAAAGATCTGTCCAAAACCGAAGATTTGAGCGCCATTCGCTTAGACTGGCTTGTTGAAACCTTTAAAGACTACCATAAAAAGGGCATTCCTTTTTTTAATAATTATTTCAATAAACTGGCTGGAAATTCTGGTTTGAGAAAATCGATTGAACGGGGTGAATCGGCTCAAAGTATCTCTGCGGGTTGGCAAGAAGGTTTGGAACGATTTAAGGTGATTCGATCAAATTACCTCATCTACAACTGAGGTTTTTGGGTTGGTTTTTGATAGGGCTGAAAGGGCTGGGTGAGCAGTGATGATACGCGGCCATTAGCTTCCCTGTCTGGAAATACATCAACACCATATACCAATTTCTCGCGATCTAGGGTCATAAAAGTTCCAAATAAACGGTCCCAAACTGAGAAAATATTCCCGTAATTCGAATCGGTGTAGGGCAGCACATGATGATGATGTATTTTATGCATATCTGGAGATACGATAACATAACTCAGCCACCTATCTAGTTGCTTTGGCAATAAAATATTGGCGTGATTGAATTGAGTAGCTATTAAGGACATCGATTGGTACAGCATCACAATTCCCATTGGCGCTCCTAAAATGACCACACCTATCAAAGTAAAACCAAATCGAACTACACTTTCTAATGGGTGGTGTCTATTTGCAGTTGTGGTATCGACGTTTTGATCAGAATGATGCACCAAATGCACCATCCAAAGCGGCTTTACGCGGTGTTCAATGTAATGCGGGAGATACGCTCCAATGAAGTCCATTAAAAGTAACCCTAACAGCACATAAAGCCATAGGGACATCTCTGGTAACCAATTTAAAATTCCAAATTCATGATTTACAACCCAGTCGGAAGAACTTAACAAAAGAAAGGCTAAAACGAAATTAATCACAATGGTTGTCAATGTGAAAAACAAATTGGGAATGGCGTGTTTCCACTTTCTGTAATTGAATTTAAACAAAGGTATAGATCCTTCAAGCAGCCAAAAAAAGGTTAACCCACCTACTAAAATTATTGACCTATGGAGAGATGTTATTGTTTCAAAGTAAATGAGCAGATTTTCCATGCGCCGAAGTTAAAAAATAATTTTTAGAGACGAGATTTCATAGCCTCAACAATTTTATAAGCTGCTGGACAAATCCCCACATTGTTGATGGTTAAATGGCTGATCTGATGGAATTTTTTTCGGTTCGTATGAGGAAACTCTTGGCAGGCTTTAGGACGGTAGTCATAAATACTACAACGATTGTCGTCTCCTAAAAAGGTGCATGGAACACTTTGTAAGACGTAATCATTATCCTCGTCTAATCTAAGAAACTGCTCAATAAATGTACATGGTTTAAGCCTGAACAGTTTGGCAATGCGCTCAATGTCTTTGTTTGTAAATAAAGGGCCGGTAGTCTTACAACAATTAGCGCAATCCAAACAATCTATTTGACTAAAGGTATGGTCATGCAATTCGACCATGACTTGGTCTAAATGTTTTGGCACCCTTTTCTTTAATTTCTTAAAAAAGCTTTGGTTCTCTTTTTTCTTTTCAGCGGCCAGTTTGGGCAAAGATTGAATGAGTTTAAGGAATTCAGACAAAATCATCAGTTGATTTGAGGCTCTCCAGAAATGTACGTTTGAAGCACATTGGTCTTTGAAATTCGATCCAGTGGTATAGTCATGATATCTTGATCTAAGACTATGAAATCTGCCATTTTTCCGACTTCAAGAGACCCTTTTTCATCAGCTTCAAAGTTGGCGTAAGCTGCCCAAATGGTCATACCGAAGAGAGCATCCTTTCGAGACAAGGCTTCTTCTGCTTTGAATTTTCCCGCAGGATAGCTATCCAAATCTTGACGAGAAGTAGCTGCATAGAAGGTTAAAAAAGGGCTAACACCTTCAACAGGAAAATCGGTACCCAGGGCGATACGGCCATTAACTTCAAGCAGACTATTTAAAGCGTAAGCCCCTTGCATCCGGTCTGAACCCAAACGCTCTTCCGCCCAATACATATCACTGGTGGCGTGAGTCGGCTGAACCGAAGGCATAATATTATCAAAAGAACTAAAATCCTCAAGTGACAATACTTGAGCATGCTCGATGCGCCAACGACGATCGTGCTGACCATTTAATAACGCCCTATAGGTGTTTAAGACAACATGATTTGCAGAGTCTCCAATGGCGTGGGTATTCATTTGATAGTCAGACGCTGCAATGCGCTTTGCCGTTGCTTTGAAATGTTCTATCGAATTAACCGGAAGTCCGTGCGTATGCGGTGCGTCACTATAGGGGGCTCTGAGCAATGCCCCTCGAGAACCTAAAGCACCATCGAGGTAATATTTGAAAGACCGCATGTGCAAGCGATCGGTTTTGACAATTGATCGGTTAAGGTAATAATTCAAATTATCAGGTGTCGCAGAGGCCATGGCATAAACACGGATTTTCAAGTCTCCAGCGCGCTGCAAACTATCAATCAGTTCTATATCCTCTCTATCCAAGCCTGCATCATCAACTGTTGTTAAACCTAAAGCCACGCAAGCAGCTTCTGCTGCGAGAAGCGCGTTTATTCTTTCTTGACGGGTTGGCTTAGGCCAATGATTCATCACAAGTCTTTCTGCATTGTCAATGAGTACACCTGTAGGCATACCTTGGTCCAAAACAACTGTGCCGCCTTCCATGTGACTGTCTTTTGTAACACCACCGAGATCCAATGCAGCTTGATTGCACAGCAACGCATGACCATCGATACGAGATAATGCAATCGGTGTGTCGGGAAAGAGCTTGTCTAAAATAGTTTTTTGGGGGAATTTCTGATCGACCCAATCATTTTGATCCCAACCTCGTCCCATGATATAATCCATCTTATGCTTTTCCTGAAAAACAATGATGCGCTGAACTACCTCTTCAAAACTTGAGGTACCAACAAGGTCAACTTGCTGTTCTTGAAAACCAAAATTCAAAAAATGACAATGCGCGTCGATTAATCCGGGAACTACCGTTTGCCCCTCTAAGTCGATAGTATTATCGATATCAAACTGAGATTTCAAAGTACCCTCATCTCCTACTCCTAAAATTTTACCTTCAGATACGGCTACTGCAGAAGCTGTGGGAAGTTGGTCGTTGGCGGTATAAAAATTTCCATTGACATAGAGATCAATCCGTGATTGTTTAGAACATGAGAAAAGAAATAGGGTAACAAGAATAAAGGATAGCTTTGGCATATTGTTTTTTTCAAAGATAATCAAGGACTCCCTACCAATCAAAATTATAATGTAAACCTACCAAGGCCTGAATTCCTTGAACATTGTAAAAACCCCATCGGGCCTGCTTAGCATCAAAAATATTATTGACACGCGCCTCCGCACTCCACCGTTCTGACAATTTATAAACGGTGCTCCAATTGATGTCTGCAAAGCTTGAAATGTTAATGGTTTCTGTCAAATTACCATTGGCCTCATTGGTATAAGCCAACACATCTTTTCTATCGCCAAAAAATATACCGATTAAACTCATGGACCAATTATCTGACAAAGTCGCATTAATTATTAATGCTGCTTCTAGATTTGGTCGGTTGAAAAAATAAGTTTGTTCGGAGGTCGAAAATTGATTGTAAGTTCCACTAACATGAATCGTTGCTTTGTCAAAACCTGTATACATAAGTCCAGTCTTAAAACTACTGGTTTTAATGTCATCAATCAACAGCCCAAAACTATTTCCGAAGGAATAATCTTGGAATATATTTTCATCTATGGCGTTCAAAACAAACATCGATTTGCGTTTAGCACTCTCATAACTTGCACTTGCATTCCAACCCCAATCTGATGATAATGGCATTTCAACGCCAGCAGAAAGATGCAGGGGGATTTCCTCGGCGGAAATGCTATTATTGGGTCCGAAATAGTTATTCCGAGAAAGAAAATTTCGATAAGTGTGTTGATCGACTTTTCCTGTTGCTTTAAATCTTAGAACTAACGCATCCACTAAATAGGACAAGTGGATATTTGGAACAATCAAAATTTCTGAAGCATCTGGGTCATCTGTCAACTGGTAATATCCTGATGCTCCCAAGTCCAAAGACAAATCGCCAGACTGAATTTTAAAAGTCGGTGAGAGCGTAAATAAGGCATGGTCAAAAGTTTGGTCTTCTTCTTGAGGTGTTTGATATTTTCTGTATTGCACAGCAAAGGTGGATTGAAAAGTATCCTCGAAAGCAGGCAGTTGCGCTAAAGTTTCGGCAAGAACTACAATTTCAGCATTGTCATAATTATCCGCTATACCATCGAATTGAATCTCCATTTTTTCGAGCCAATCCAAATCTGGTTTCAATACAGAACCCAAGCTGTAGGTCACCCATTGGTGTCCATTATTGATATCATTAAGTTGTTCTTCATGCCACAAACCTTTGGGCACACCATACCATTGTCTTTTTTGGAAACCAACCAAACCATTAATCGACCATTCATTGCTCCGTGTGATATTAGAGAAATCTAATTCAAGATGAGTTGCGCTAAAATCATCCTCTAATTTCGTTTCAGCTACGCCACCTTGGGACCCATAATGATCGAACAGCACGCTTACTTTTTTATTTATTGATAGTTTGAAAGCCCCCGAGAAATCCGCAATCAAAGTACCGTAATTACCTGCCATCATCATAAGTCGATTAGCGAAAAATTTATTGACATCTGTCAAGACAAGTTTTCTAGTATTTGGCTTGGCGGGATTAAAAACAGAGGCTACTGGAATGGACTGAATTTGGAAAGTGGTTTTCAATTTTTCCACCGCACTGGAGTTATCCGCCTCGGGCACTGATTTAATTTTTTTTGCTTCGGTGACAGAAGGAATAAAGGTTTTTTCAATATTCACGGTCTGTGTTCCCAATGAGTCATTTTCTATTTGTGCATAAGTAATAGAAGACATCATGAATAAAATGAACAAGAAAAAGTTGGTTTGTTTATTCATGATCATTAATGATTGAAGCGTTAGTCTCTGCGGCATTTGATTGCAAGTTTTCAAGTAATTTATTGACCTCTGTTGAAATATCGGGGTAAGCATTAAAATTATCAATGAGGTGATTCAAGATATAATTGGCTTGATAATCATCATTTAAGGCAATAAAATTGCGAGCCATTAACAATAATCCTCGCGCTGAAAACTCGGGATATTCGGGATACTCTTTAACAAGATTTTGTAATTGGTCATTTGAAGATTGAAATTGATTTTCTTGGTTCAAGAAAAAAGCCTGATAATACTTGGCCTCTGCCAAATAATTCTTCGAAACAGCTATATCTTGCAACTCAGAAAATGATCGCTTTGACTGATCAAAAAGATTAAGTTCCAACTCGCATCTTCCTTTGATAGCCCATGTCTTGGACAACAAATCAGTTCCCAAATCTTGCACCTCCATCAATAAACGAGCTTCTGACAGGGCATCGGTATACCCCTGTGTATCATAATAGATTTGCATTAAGTTGGAATGAGCATAACTTTGATTTTTTGGTGAAGGGTGATTGCTTGCTAAGCGTTTAAGAGGAGCAATAGCATCTGAAGATTTCCCCATGATGAGATAGGCATCCGAAAGCTGAATAAGTGCTGACTCAGAATATGCATTCGTGGGTTGATCAATAATAAATGTCAAATGTGGAATAGCTTTTGGTAAATCGTTACTCTCAAGGAAAAGTTCACTCAAATATACATGCGATTGGAATTGGTGTGAACCGTTGGGGAAATCAATTAAATATTTTTCTAATAGGCGTATGGCCTTAGTCACATCTCTTTCGATATATCTTTTTTGAGCGGATTCGAAACTGAGGTCGTCAAACTGCGAATTATCGAAATCCATGAGATTAGATTTTTTAAGCCAGGCAGCATAAGCAGAAATTTCGCCCATATCAATATATATCTGTTCAATTGTGGTCAATGCTTGTCTAGATTCTTCGGGGGCAGAACGATTCAAGGCAACGGGTTTTAATGTACTCAGGGCATCACTGTTTTTACCCATATTATAGAATAGCAATCCTTTTCTCAGGTTGGCTTTAGAAATCAAAGGACTATTAGGGATTTCAACCACCAAGCGGCTATAGCATAAAATAGCTTGGTCGTTTTTTTCTGCCTTGGCTAAGTCGTTCCCCAATATTAACAGAACATCATCGCGCCATGGCGATGAGGGAAAATCTATAGAGAAATCATTAAGTAACTGATTTTTTTTTGTCAGTTGATCTAAAAGACCCAAACATATGGCTTGCTGAAAAACTGCGTAATCATTATTCCATTTGGTCAGATTAGAAGCCTCGACATAAGCGTCAAGGGCCACACGAAAATGACTTTGGGCAAATTCACTGTCGGCAAGTCGAAGCAAAGCATCTTTTTTCCTTGCCATATCAGAAAGGCTATTGTAGGCGGAATCGAAATAAGATGCTGCACTAATAAAATCAGCAGTACTGAAATAGGCATAGCCAAGAGCATAGTCTAACTGCTTAGACTCTACAGCGTTTTCAAACGTTTTATTTGATCGGACATTTCGGAACAGCCTAATTGCAGTTTGGTGGTTTTTAGAATCATAGGCCAGTTCTCCCAGCCAATAAGTTGAGCGCAGGCCAAGCAAAGAAGCGGCGTTACTCTCTGATGTCCTTTCAAAAAATTGTCGCGCTTTTTGGAAATTTCCATCTTGAAAAGCACTAATAGCCAAATTAAAGGTAACCGTCTGCAATGTTGCTTCATCCATAGCTTTTTTTCCAGATGCTATTATTTCATATGCGGCCTGATAATTTCTGGATGTCACATAAGCGTTAACCAAAAGCAACTCCATTTCTTCCCTTGCAGACGAGTTAGGATATTGCGTCAGGTAGTTACTCAAAATTATAGGAACTGGCTGGAAAGGGTTGCCAATGTCATAACTAAGTTTAGCATATTGAAGGCTTGCATCGGATTTAATATCTTGATCGAAGTTGAGTTCAGAAGCATTTTTAAAAGCTGTTAAGGCTTCGGACTTTTTATCAAGTGCCAAATAGCACTGAGCTAAATGATGGTAGGCGTTTTGAGAAACCGCATCATTGCCTTCCAAGATTCGGTTGAATTCGCTAATAGCCAATTCAAATTTATTTTGCTTGAAGTAAATATAGCCCAACTGATAAAAGTCAACATGTTCCCATTTACCTCTTATTCCTTTGTAATTTTTCAAGTAAGGCAGCGCCTCATCGTATTTTTTTAAATTGAAATAACTCTCTCCAATAATTTTAGAAAGCTGGGACACATCTTCTGATACACTTTGTTCGAGACCACGCAGAGCAAAGTCAATGGCCTTTTGAAATTCACCCTCTTTGAAGCTCTTATCTGCCTGATAGTAATTTAGACTAGACGATTGCTCTTTGGGGTCCTGCAATTGATCAAAGTATAGGGAAGCATTGAAATAATCGTCCCCTTCATAAGCCATGAAGCCCAAATAATATTTGGCGTTCTCTTTATAAATGGGACTATTGACAACCCTACTAAAATCTTTTTGGGCCTGTTCATATTTTTTACCTACAAAATAGCAGTATCCCCTTTCAAAGTATAACTCATCTCTTTGATTGGATGTAAGTTTTTGCTCATCTACTTTTTCAAACCATTTTAAAGCATATGCAGATTGACGATTTCTAAAATAAAATTGAGCAACATCAAAATAAGCTGAGTTACGACGAGGATGTGCAGGATATGTATAAATAAAATCATCCATCAATTGCTCAGCATTTTTTTGTTTTGTCCTCACCGCTGAACTAGCCGTATAATACGCTGACTCTGCTTTGATAAAATCGCTAGATGATGATTCACTGACACTCTCAAAAAGAGTTATTGCTGCCTGATATTGCCCTGAATCAAATAGACTAACAGCTCTCTGAAACTGACTGATTTCGGGGTCATAGGCGCCAGATGATTGAGACAACAATGGAGAACTAATGACCAGTAGCAGTAAAACAATAAAAGATTTTAAATTATTCATTCTAACATACAGGTTAAAGGCTTGTGCATCGGTAACAAAGTTATTACTAATAACGCTTACTTATTCTTCAAAGTATTAAAGAGATTTTATTTATTCAATCTACTCATTTGACCCTAATAGAATTGGTCATTCACTTTATTAAGTAATTTAATTGTGATACTTTTACCCTACTTTCAAAGCAATAACATCTATGAGTGACTCTGTAGTATCATTTCGAGGCGTTTCAATAGTTCAAGGAGATAAAGAGATTTTGACCAATGTAAATTTTGAGATGAAAAAAGGAGATTTTGTTTATCTCATCGGAAAAACAGGAATGGGAAAAAGTAGTTTTATAAAAACTTTAAACGGAGAATTGCCATTAAAATCTGGAGAAGGATCGATCGTTGGTTACGATCTGAAACAACTCAAATCAAAAGATATCCCGATGCTGCGTCGGCAAATTGGTGTTGTATTTCAAGATTTTAAACTCTTAGGTGATCGGAGTATTAATGACAACCTGAAATTTGTTTTACAAGCCACAGGTTGGAAAGACAAAAAAGCTATTCAAGAAAAAAGTAGGGTTGTTTTGGATAGCGTGGGCATGTCAAGTTCTGGAAATAAATTTCCGCACGAATTATCAGGGGGTGAGCAACAAAGGGTTGCCATTGCGCGAGCTCTGCTCAATAATCCGGAGTTGATATTGGCCGATGAACCAACTGGTAACCTCGATCCACAAACCAGTTTTGAAGTAATGGAGGTCTTACGAGAACTCAATAGCCAAGGGCAAACTTTTCTTATGGCGACACATGATTATGCCATACTATCCAAATACCCATCCCGAACTTTAAAGTGCGAGAATAGTAGCGTTTTTGAAGTAGTTCAACGTCAGTCTTAAATGATTTCAATTTTAATTCCTGCTTATAATAATGATGTCGCACAATTGGTGGAAATTTTGCTCCATCAGGCCGAGCAGTCACACTTTCCATTCGAAATGATTATTGCTGATGATGGATCTACGGAAAATTTTGAACAAAACAGACTTCTCAACCATAAAGAGCATTGCAGCTATTTTAGGTTTGAGCTAAACAAAGGACGAACTGCCACGAGACATTGGTTGGCCAACCAGGCTAAATACCCATGGCTGCTGTTCCTTGATAGCGATGTCATTCCAGTTAATGAAGATTTTTACTCCAATTATATTTCTGTAATCAAGAATAAAATTCATTGTAAGGTAGCTATTGGTGGCTATGCCTATAGAAAGGTAAGTGAATTGAATTTTAATCTCAGGAGACAATTCGGCCGCAAAAGAGAGGAAGTTCCAGCACAAATTCGAATGAAAGCACCTTATAGATATGTTTTTTCGGGTAATTTATTAATCGACAAAGTGACTTTTTTAGCTTGCAACCCTAAAGATATAGAAGGATATGGCTTAGACCTGGTGCTAAGCGGTTCCCTTGAAAGGAATGAGACAAGCATACTTCATGTAGACAACCCTGTCTATCACGACGGCTTAGAGGATAATAAGAGGTTTTTGAGTAAGTGCCGCCAAACCGCAGAGCAAATTATTGCATTTGAACAAAGAGGTCTTGTCAGTGCATCGCAAAGCAAACTGTTAGCGACACGTCAAAAGATCATATCAAAAAATCTTCGGTTAATAATACGATTATGGCTATGGTTAAAAATGCCATTTTTAAAACTGATTTTACAGCTTGGTATTGCACCTTTATTTTATTTAGACTTCTATAAATTGTATTTCAGTCTTTCGAAAAAATAATAGATTATAATTTTGAAGCTCTAAAACTATCATACGCCCTGATATAGTCCGTTTCATCGAACATTTCAGAAGCTAAAACCAAACATACTGCTCCCGAGGAAAAATTACCCAATTCGCGCCAAATTCCAGTAGGAATCAGAAGGCCAATATGGGGTTTATTTAACATGATTTTCTGTTGTTGGTGTCCATCGTCAATCAGTACTTCAAAACTTCCACTCAATGCAACCAGACATTGCACTAAAGATTTATGAGCGTGACCGCCGCGATGGGCATCACTGGGGACATCGTATAAGTAATATACCCGCTTGATAGGAAAAGGAAGCACTGTGCCTTCTATGACTGCCAATGAACCTCTCGGATCCTTCAGACAAGGAATTTCAATTTGAATAACGTTTTCTAATGTATTCATGATGGCAGATTAAGATAGTCCTGCCATTGCCGCGCAATGCCAGCTACTGATAAATGGTCAACACTAGACTTGGCATTTGCTTTGCAAAAATCGTATAGGTCTTGATCAAAGATAAGACGATTCATCGCCTCTGCAAAAGCATGAGGGTCATAATTTCTAATTAGTAGACCATTTTGTTCGTGCTGAACAATTTCAGAAGGGCCCGATTCACAATCAACGGAAACCACAGGGGTTCCTAGAGAAAGCGCCTCAATAAGGACCCTAGGGAATCCTTCATAGCGACTTGTAAGACATATAAATTTGGCTTTCTTAATGACATAAAACGGATAATCCACAAAAGGAATCCAAAGAATATTATTAGCGATACCAAGCGCTTTTGCAAAGGCTTTTAAATGCTGTTCATCCGGTCCCGATCCCAGTAAAACCAATGGCATCTGCTGGGAGGCGAGATCAGACTTTTGATAGGCCTCTAAAAGCAGTCTTATATTTTTACTCTTATCTTCTAATCGACCACAAAAAAGAATGAATTTTTTTGGAAGATCAGAGAAAAGATCTGAAGAAAACGATGGAGCACTGGTCTCTGGCAAAGGATTCGGAATGGCAACAACCGACGTGATGCCTAGTTCGAAATTGGCCTTATCAGCCGCTTTTTTTGAAACAGCAACGAGACGCCGATCTTGGTACAACCATCTATTAACTCTTTTACTTGATGTAAAAACATTCTTGAAATTGTAATTTCTGATTAAGTATATTGCAGATTTTGGATAAAGGCATTTGGTCACAATAATTTCTCTAAAAATGCTAACCCTCGCCCTATTGTCAATAATTAAATCAAATTTTTCATGTTCCAAAAAACGGCGAAATACCAAAAGCTTTTTTAGTCGCGTAAACAGCGGGTGAAACTTAGATTTTACAGCGTTAATTTCAAACAATCTGCCTGTAAAAGAATAGGACACTCCCTTTAGGACTGTCGCGACACAAACCTCATAACCCAATTTCTCAAAGACAAATGTCAAAGCAGCTGCAGAACGTTGCGCACCGCCATGACTCAATGAAGAAGCCACAATACAAACTTTTTTTTTGTACGAATTTTGGTGCATTTAAAGTTATATTTGAACAAATGTAATCATTAATGAAGATTCTGCTACTCGGCGAATATAACGCTTCTCACTTCAACCTAAAACAAGCACTAATCGCATTGGGTCATCAAGTTCTATTGGTAGGTCACGGCGATGGTTTCAAAAAGCGTTCCGCAGATATTCTATTCAAACAACGATTCCAGCGTGGTTTTTGGTATTACTTTAGAAGGGTAATCCATAGGTTGACAAAACTAGATTTGAACAGCATTAGTATGTCTAGTCAATTTAAAAAACACCAAAGCAAATTCAAAGACTTTGACATTGTCCAATTGATCAATGAACGGCCATTTGGTTGTGTTCCAAAAACTGAATTAGAACTATTGGCTTATATTTTCAAGCACAATAAAAAAGTGTTTCTGTTATCTAATGGAACAGACTACGTCAGTGTCAAATTTGCCATGGATAAAAAGTACAGATACGGCATTTTAACGCCCTATTTCGAGGGAAAAGGTTCTTATAAGGATTTCCTGCCAGCTTTAATTTACCTTAGTCCAGGACACAAAATTCTTCATGACTTTGTTTACGATAATATACGTGGTGTATGTTCTTCTGACTTGGATTATCACCTGCCCTTACTAGGACACCCCAAGCATTTAGGATTGATGCCGCATCCTATATTTCTTGAAAATTTGTCGTTTAAAAGGCTTGACACCTCTGGTAAGATTGTTATTTTTCATGGGATTAATTCTCGAAATTACTTCAAAAAGGGCAATGATATATTTGAACAAGCACTTTTAAAATTGAAGTCTACGCACGCTGACAGAATTCTAATCAAGACAGTTAAAGACCTGCCGCATCAGGAATATTTAGAGGCTTATAACGACGCCCACATCGTTTTAGATATGGTCTATGCCTATGACCAAGGTTACAATGCCCTAGAAAGTATGGCCAAAGGAAAAGTCGTATTTACTGGCGCAGAACAGGAATGGTTAGATTATTATCAACTCAAGGAAGATGAAGTCGCTATAAACGCACTTCCCGATCCAGATCAAATATACGTCAAGCTTTGCGAGTTGATTGACAATCCGAGTTTAATAGACAAGATTAGTCGTTCGGCACGAATTTTTGTAGAAAAAACGCATGACGCCCATTTGATAGCAAGACGCAGTCTTAAAATCTGGCAAAGGTCTTAAGGAGTTTTAAGAAAATACCGCCGTATCAACCATGTAACAAAACCAAAATAAATGACATAGCGCACAAAATGCGCTATCACGACTCCTTCGGTTCCATAAATTGGTATAAAAACAAGAGACAATCCAAAAAATAGCATCATGGACATGATTTCTGAAGCAATAAAACTTCGAATCATTTTCTTAGCCAAAAATTGATGTGCTACCACAACCGCAGCTAATCTCACAAAATCTCCCATCAACTGCCATTTAAACAAGGGGGCCATCCCATTAAAATCGGGATAAATCAACTGCACGATGAAGTCGCGGAAAATATATATGGTTAACATCCCCAAGCCAAACAGAGGAAGAAGCGTTTTGTAAATATGGAAAACCTCTGATTTGAAATCAAATCTTGTAGAAATTTTGGCAAACTTCGGAATCACATAGAGGCTATAAATAGCCGTCGAAAATACCATGTAATTTTTTGAAATATTGGTAATGGCGGTCCAATAGCCGGCTTCATTGATATTCAAAACACGTTCAAGAACATCTCGCAAATATATTTCGACAGTATTTAACAAAATGTTCGAGACAAATGACATCAAGGTAAAGGCCAATAGTGCGTTTCCAAATTTATCGTGCCATTTTGGGCGAATGTTATAAATCAGCGGTTTCAACGTTTTTCCAAAAATGAACAACAAGGTAATTAGCTGAACAAAAGGTCCAATGGCAATTGCTAAGAGAACCCCTTTCAAATGATTAAAATAGAGGCCGATTAAAATAAGTAAGGCCGATACAATATAGGCCACAAGTTCAATTTTTGCATACTTTTTCACTTGTGACATGCCATGAACCACAGCATTAAAAATTCGATGTAGCCCAATCGCTGGTGCTACAATAGCCAAGGCGTAAAATATTTCTGCGAATTGCGCGCTATCAAAAAACCAACGTGACAAAGGCTTTGCAAAAATCAGTAGCACTAAAGCAGAAACCAAACTACCTCCCAGAGCAAATAAAAATGATGTTGACATTAATTTTTTCAACTCATGTGGTTCGTTTTCATTTTGGGAAACAAATTTGACCATTCCGCTAAAAACACCCATTGAGGTCAAACTTGTCAGCATGGCTAAAATGTTTCTTAAATCTCCAATTTTTGCAATGCCATACTCTTCTAAAGATTTAGCCAGGATTCTTTGAACACCAAGGGTTATCGTTAATCGAATTGCGATAACCATACTATTCGCGCTAGTCACACCCAGTAATCGATTTTTTTTCAATCCTTTAATCCAATTCATGATCTAAAAGAATTTACCGCATAAATCACCTGGTCAATTTGAGTAGCGGTCATCACTGGACTGATGGGTAAGCTTACTTGAGTTTGGCTTATTAAAGCAGTTAAAAGCAAGTCACGATCAGTCCAATGTTTATAAACACTTTGATGATGAATTGGGATCGGATAGTGAACCATGGCCTCAACGCCCTGTGCGGCCAAATGGCTTAATAAATCAGTCTGTCTATCGGTGCGAAGGCCAAATATGTGCCAGACATGATCTGAACCTCCAGAATAAAAAGGTAATACAATCAGTGGATTAACAATCTCACTCAAATAACGCTTAGCAATGTCACGTCTTAATTGGTTGTCAGAATTTAAGGCCTTTAACTTCAACGAAAGGATACAAGCCTGCATTTCATCCAAACGCGAATTCATTCCTAAACGGCTAAATTCTCTCCTACTCGATCGTCCATAATCTCTCAATTGACGGGCCACATGGGCCAAATCACTGTTATTGGTGGTAATCATCCCACCATCACCCAAAGCGCCCAAATTTTTTGTCGGATAAAAACTAAACCCAGCAGCATCTCCAATATTGCCTGCCCGAATGGTGTCACTATATTGAGCACCATGCGCCTGAGCTGCGTCTTCTATTAGCAGGAGGTTGTGGCTCTTGCAGAATGACAATAAAGCATCCCTATCGACCAATTGCCCATACATATGTACGGCTAACACTGCCTTTACATCTTTAGAATATTGGTTTTCAAGATCATCAAAATCCAAGTTGAAGGTGTCTAAATTAGGTTCTACGAAAACAGGGGAAAGACCTGATTTAATAATGGCCATGATTGAAGCAACATAAGTATGTGCAGGTACTAATACCTTATCCCCTTGTTTTAAGAGACCTAATTGAATATAGGACTCAAAAATTAGGGTCAGGGCGTCCAAACCAGAACCCGTCCCAATTGCTTGTGAAGTGCCGCAAAAGGAGGCGAAATCAAACTCAAAAGCACTGCACCGATCACCCAAAATATATCTTCCACTGTCAAATACACCTTCAAATTCTTCTAAAATAGAAGCCTCAAAGCGCGAGTTTATTTGCTGTAAATCAATGTATGGAACTGTCATAATTGCATTTCAAAATGAGATTGAATGAATTCTGTACAGCCTAATTCTTGTTTATGCTTCCATAGGCCTAGATTCATGCCATTGGGGTCATCGCTTCTCACCGAACCCATGTCAAAGTAACGAAATCCAAGTGAATCATAGTGCTCTATCAGACTAATAAAGAGAATGTCTAAAGCATAAAGGGCTTCCCCAGGATCGGTTGTCGCGCCGTATTGTGATTTAACGATTTGGTCATTAACAAATAGAGTGATTCCTGCTAGTAGTAACCCGTCTTTTGCAATACAGTATTGGATAATATTTTTTGGAAATCGATGAGCCAATAGTTCGATTTCTTCTAAAGAATGAACTGGTGCAACCTTATGCTTTGATTGCAATCGAGGAATCAAAACCAAATTCCAAAACGGTTTGAAATCAGCGGTTTGAAAAATATCAAAACCGGAATCCTTCAATTTTCGATAGCGTTTAAGCTTGGATTTATGAATTTGGTAATCGGCATAATCGATAGCCATGGTTGTTTCTCTGAAGCGATTGGCTGCTCCCAGTTTATGCCAAATCACTTGTTGACGTGTCACAAATTCTGAGTCAACAAATGAGGGCATCAACTTAATATACAATGACTTGAGTCTGGCTTTCCTGTAATAATCCATAACTGTAACTATCAATTCCTCAATACTATCATCCGTCTCCTTGGCATGGCACAAGAGGCCACCAAAGGTCAATCCCTGATGAGAAAATAGGCAACCATCGACTTCATTGGCCGGAAAAAGTGCACACAAGGTGCCATCTTTAAAAATTAATAAGGAATGATCCCTAAACCGATCTTGATGATAGGACATGAAATCGCGTTGAAACAAGAAAAGACCGCATGAAATCTTAGAGAGGAACTTGTCCCAAATTCCTTTATGGTGGTGTCGATATGGCAGAAGTTCAATAATACCCGATAGTTTTTGTAAATATAATAAACTCCTAGTGGTCCTTGTATTTTAAATTTTGACAACGTCATGTCGTAAAGAACGAGTAAATTTGCCACAAAATATAAGTTATGAACGCTACTGCTCTTCCAAAAATAAAACACACCGCCTCGGGAAATTTCTTTCTATTAGCTGGCCCTTGTGCCATTGAAGGAGAGGAAATGGCTCTTAGAATTGCCGAAACTATCCTTAAGATATCAGACAATCTAGAAATTCCTTTTGTTTTCAAAGGTAGTTTTAAAAAGGCCAATCGAAGCAGGGTGGATAGTTTCACAGGTATTGGAGATGAAAAAGCCTTGAAAATATTACAAAAAGTGTCGAATACCTTCGACATTCCAGTGGTAACGGACATTCACGAAATTAGTGATGCATCAATGGCTGCAGCATATGTAGACGTGCTTCAAATACCAGCATTTTTGGTAAGGCAAACGGATTTGGTGGTTGCCGCCGCCGAGACAGGCAAGGTTGTGAATTTAAAAAAAGGACAGTTCATGAGTCCCGAAAGTATGTCTTTTGCAGTTCAAAAAGTACACGACAGTGGCAACCCAAATGCTTGGATCACTGACCGTGGCACATTTTTCGGATATCAGGATTTGATTGTTGATTTTAGAGGAATTCCTGTCATGAGAAAGTTTGCCCCAACCGTTTTAGACGTCACCCATTCTCTGCAGCAACCCAATCAAAAGCATGGTATAACAGGAGGAAAACCTGAATTGATCGAAACCATTGCCCGTGCAGGTGTTGTCAACAATGTTGATGGATTATTTATTGAAACCCATTACGATCCGAGTCAAGCTAAAAGTGATGGCGCCAATATGCTCCCATTAGACCAACTGGAAGGATTGATGACGCGTCTGGTGAGAATTAGAAAAGCCGTTAACTAAAAAAACCACCCCGAAGGGTGGCTTAAAAAAAGAAGACTAGATTAAAGACCGTTTACTCTACATAAGGTTCTACCACATACGTAATGTCATTGGTTTCACCACCAGATTTTGTAATTTTAGCAATCACTCCTGACTCCTCTATAGCCCCTTCTACAACAGTTGTTGTGTAGAAATGGTCTGTGGCTGCAAATCTGTAATTAATTGGTGTATCACCCGTCCAAATATCTATATAAACACCATAAACGCCATCGGGAAACCAGTTGCCATTAAAGAAATCCCCTTCAAATCGCGTTTCTGACCATGA
>Ga0222718_10001034_pt1 | contig 28031 bp, 26 predicted proteins | sample C33_27DmetaG_FD_165045 | JGI IMG/M metagenome (GOLD analysis project Ga0222718, IMG submission 165045) | Estuarine water microbial communities from San Francisco Bay, California, United States - C33_27D | ecosystem: Environmental > Aquatic > Marine > Unclassified | place: USA: California...
TCGGTGTCGTGCCGGCGTGGTTGGACTGGCCGATGACGGTGACCTCGGTCCAACTGATGCCCTGGACGCCGGTGACGGCACCGATCGTGAGGCCCTCTGCTTCGAGGACCGGCCCCTGCTCCACGTGCAATTCGACGAATGCGTGCGGTGTAGGCCCGGGGAGCGGCCCGGGGCCGAGGTAGCCGATGCGGTCGAGTTCACCACCGACCGTTGTGCCGTCTATGCCTTGGATGGCGTGCGCCTCCTCCACCCCCATACCGCCGACGTACACGAGGCTGCCGAGCATGTCGGGTGGGAAGCGGGCACCCTCTTCGTCGGTGAAGAAGGCGACGGCAAGCGGACGAGTAGGGGTCATGTTCGCAGTGCGCAGGGTTTCGACCACCTCGAGGCCTGCGAGCACTCCCAGGTTGCCGTCGTAACGGCCGCCGGTGCGGACGGTATCGATGTGCGACCCGGTCATGACCGGTGCTCCCTCCGTGCTGCCGGCCATCACGCCGACAACGTTGCCGACTCCGTCGATCGTGACGTCGAGTTCGAGATCGCGCATCCACGAGACGACCAAGTCGCGGCCGGCTCTGTCCTCGTCGGTGAGTGCGAGCCGCGCGCATCCTTGCGTGCCTTCGATCGCGCCGATCTCGGCCAGCGCAGCGAGGCGGTCGATCAATCGATCGATGTCGATGTGAAGGTCGGTCATCGGGACAAACTTAACAAATTGTCAAAGGCGCGGCTACGGTAGGCCTGTGGCCGTAGAAGCCGTTCGCGCCGAATTCCTGGTCGAGCCGTTCGTCGAGGGTTTCCCGGGACCACACGTGGCCGCGGCACTCGAGGCGTGTCGGGCCAACGGCCTCGAACCAGATGTCGGCCCGTTCGCTACCGCTATCGCCGGATCGCTCGATGCGGTTACCGCGGCCGTGCACGACATGAGCCGAGCCGCACTTGCCAATGGAGCAACGGCGGTCCAAGTCCGCTTCGGTGAATCACCCACAGCGACCCGGTTCGGGGATCTCCATGACGCCCTTGCCCAGATGGTCGCAGCGGTCGAAGAACAGCTCGGCGGACCGCTCTCGCAACTTTCCCGAAAGGAAAAGCAGGCGGCGGTTCGTCTGCTCGATGAGCGGGGTGCGTTCCTGCTGCGCAAGGCCGTCGAGTCGGTCGGGGAGCTGATGGGTGTGAGCCGCATCACCATCTACAACTATCTCAATGCCATTTCTCGTCCTGAGCAGGACGACGCTGCCATTTCTCGTCCTGAGCAGGACGACGCTGCCATTTCTCGTCCTGAGCAGGACGACGCTGCCATTTCTCGTCCTGAGCAGGACGACGCTGCCATTTCTCGTCCTGAGCAGGACGACGCTGATCCCCGATGACCGACCTGCTGATTCGCAATGCTGCGCTGGTCGCCACCGTTGATGCTGAACGTCGCGAATTGCGCGGCGGATGGGTAGCGATCACCGATGGACTCATCTCCGGAGTCGGCTCGTCGCTCGATCCCAAGCCCGTGGCCGACCGGCTGATCGATGCCGACGGCTGTCTCGTGACGCCGGGACTGGTCAACACCCACCATCACCTCTTTCAGAACCTGACGCGAGCGTATTCGCCGATGACCTCGGCCCCGTTGTTCGGCTGGCTGCAGTCGTTGTACCCTTTGTGGACCGCAGCGATCGACGAGGAAGCCGAGTATCTCGCTGCATGGGTGGGTCTGTCCGAACTGGCGATGAGTGGCTGCACGACCTCGTCGGATCACCATTACCTTCACCCGGTACGAGCCGGCGATCTCCTCGGTGCCGAGGTCCGTGCGGCTGCCGATCTCGGCATGCGATTCCATCCGACGTATGCCTCGATGTCGCTTGGTGAATCAAAGGGTGGGCTTCCACCTGACGATGCCGTGCGCGACGAAGACGACATTCTCGCCGAGTCGCAGCGTGCGGTGGAGCACCACCACGATCCGTCGCACGGCTCGATGTTGCAGGTCGCGCTCGCCCCGTGCTCCCCGTTCACCGTGTCGACCGACCTCATGATCCGGTCTGCCGAACTCGCAGAGCGGCTCGATGTGCGACTGCACACGCACCTGGCCGAGAACGCGCAAGATGACGAGTTCGCGATCGCTACGTTCGGGATGCGCCCCGTTGACTATTTCGAGCACTGCGGGTGGATGTCGAGCCGCGCGTGGGGTGCCCATGTCGTAATGCCCGATCCCGGTGAGATTGCGCGCCTCGGAGCCGCCGGTGTCGGCGTCGCCCACTGTCCCAGTTCCAACATGATCCTCGCATCGGGCATTGCACCGGTCGTAGCCCTTCGCCGTGCCGGATGTCCCGTCGGTCTCGGCTGTGATGGCTCGTCCTCGGCCGATTCGGCTTCGCTCTGGCAGGAGGCCCGGCTGTCGATGTTGCAGGGGAAGTTGACGTCAGGGGCTGGCGCAATGGATGCCCGCACCGTGCTCGAGATCTCGACGCGCGGTGGCGCAGGGTGCCTCGGCCGCGAGGGTGAACTCGGTGAACTGTCGGTCGGAGCTGTCGGCGACGTAGCGGTCTGGAAGCTCGACGGCCCGATCTTTGCAGGTGTGCTCGACGATCTCATCGAGGGCTGGCTTCGCACTGGTCCCCACGCGGCGTGGCATACCATCGTGGGCGGTACAGCGGTTGTTGAGTCTGGACTGCTCGTTGCGCCCGATCTCGACGAGAAGTTGGCTGCCCACGCAGCAGCCGCGCGACGTTTCCAGCCCGCCGTCTGACCGTCCGGGCCCGCCTCGGCCGGGTGGGGTGTACCGACACGATCTGCGGGCTCACCGGACCCCAGGCTACGTTCGCGGCCATGAGCACTCCACCGACGACCCTCGTCGAACTGATCGATTACGGTGCAGCCAACTGGCCCGATCTGCCGATGCTGCTGTCCCGTCAGGGTGACACTGCGACCTACGGTGAGTACAAGGATCGGGTCGAGGCGATGGCGGCCGGGTTCGCCAACATGGGGATCGGTGAGGGCGACGTCGTCAGTTGGATCTTGCCGACCTGGGTCGACACGGTTGTGCTCGCAGGCGCGCTGGCCCGAGTGGGTGCCGTGCAGAACCCGATCATCACGATCTACCGCGATCGCGAGGTCGGCTTCTGTTGCCAGCAGGCCGACGCAACCTTGCTCATCACCCCCGGTGAGTTCGGCGGCTACGACTTCGGTGCGATGGCAGAACGGATCGCTGCTGCGAAACCCGGCCTCCGGACGCTGATTGCCACCCCCGGCAACTTTCCGATCGCTGACCCCTCATCACTACCTGCGTTTGTGCCACCAGCCGCTGACAGGGTGCGTTGGCTCACCTACACATCTGGTACCACCGCCGATCCGAAGGGTGCGCGGCATACCGATCAGACCGTCGCTGCGTTTCCGTACGCTCTCGGCCAGCGCCTCGACGTGCAGGCCGGCGACCGGTATTCGCTGACCTTCCCCTTCCCGCACATCGGTGGGCTCGGATTGCTGTTCATGGCGCTTCAGACCGGATGTCTCCATCTCCTCGACGAGACGGTCGATCCGGTCGCCACGATCGATTTCCTGTCGGAACACGAATGCACCCACGCCGGTACCGGCACTCCTTTCTTCCTCATGTATCTCGCTGCCCAAGGGCGCCGGACCGAAGCCGGCCAAGGGCCGCTCTTTCCAACGCTCAAGGTCTGCCCGGGTGGCGGCGCACCGATCCCGCCTGCACTTCACCATCGGGTTGTGAACGAACTGGGTGGTGTCGGCGTGTGCTCTGGTTGGGGTCTCACCGAGGCACCGGTCCTCACCAATCTCGACGTGACCGACCCTGACGCGAAGATCGCAGTGTCTGAGGGCCGGGCGATGCCGGGTGTCGATCTGATCGCAGTGGCCGACGACGAGTCGCTCTGTGCTCCGGGAGTCGAAGGCGAGCTTCGCGCAAAGGGCCCACAGGTCATGCTCGGCTACGTCGACGAGTCGCTCGATGCCGACGCTTTCGACGCGAACGGGTATTTCCGAACCGGCGATCTCGGCATCATCGACGAAGACGGCTACGTCACGATCACCGGTCGCCTCAAGGACATCATCATCCGTCACGGCGAGAACATCTCGGCGAAGGAGGTCGAAGATCTCCTCTACACGTGCGCCGACGTCGCCGACGTTGCCGTGTTCGGTGTGCCCGACGATCGGACCGGTGAACGGGTGGTGGCTGCCGTCGTTCCGACCGCGGGCGCGTCGCCAACGGTGGAATCGATCGGGGCATTCCTCCGTGCTGCTGGTCTTCGGAATCAGGCACTGCCCGAACGAGTCGACGTGATCGATGCCCTTCCCCGAAATCCGGCCGGGAAGGTCCTCAAGCGAGAACTCCAAAAGAACGGCTGACGCGGACATGCCGGTCATGCTCGAACGCAGAGGCGTGGTCGTCGTGGCCCAGTTCGATCGCAACGAGAAGCGGAATGCCATCAACGCTTAGATGACCAAGGCGATCGACTCGGCGCTCCCACTCAACGTCGGACGTGAGGTGCTGCTGATCACCAATCTCAGGGGGTGGTCCGCAAACCGGCCAGCACACGGCTCGGGGTGAGCGGGAACCGGTCGAACCAAACGCCGGTGGCGTCGTGTACCGCAGCGGTGAGCGCTGGCGCGTAGGTGATGAACGGCATCTCGGCCACGCCCCGAGCGCCGAACGGTCCGAGAGGGTCTGCCAGTTCGAGGATCTGACTGTCGACGATGGTCGGGGTGTCGCCGATGCCGGGAATCAGATAGCTGGAGAAGCGTGGGTTGGTGATCATGGCGTCTCGGAGCTGGAGATCTTCTGACAATGCGTAGCCGTGCGCCTGGACGACAGCCCCCTCGATCTGGCCGCGTACGAGCCTCGGGTTGATTGCCTTGCCGACGTCGTGCGTGCTGGTGACTCGGTCGACGCGAATATGGCCGGTCTCGATGTCGACGGTGACTTCGATGCACTGCGCCATGTAGCCGTAGCAGAAGTTCGGCGTGCCGCTACCGGTCTCGGGATCGAGTTGTTCGGTGGGTGGAGGTGTGTAGCGGAACCGACCGATGGCCGGGCGCGCGCCCTCTCGCCACGCCTTCTCGGCCTCCTCAGCTGCACCGAGAATCGAGTTGCCGGACATGAAGGTGAGCCGACTCGCAGACGCAGATCCTGGGTCGCCCGAGGTTGCGGTGTCGGAAAAATGGCCGCTAATCGCATCGAGCGGGAGGCCGATGGCGTCAGCGGCCATCTGTCGCATAGCGAGATGCGCACCCTGACCGACCTCTGCACCGCCGTGGAAAAGGTCGGCATGCGTCGGTTCGGCATCGTCGTCGCAACCGTGAAGATGGATCTCGGCCTCGCACCGCTCAGGGAAACCGAACGAGAAGCCGACATTTTTGAATCCAGACGCGAACCCACGGCCACGGCGCAGAGACGAGGCTTCCGATGGCAGTGAGGCCACCGGCGAGAACGGAGTCGGGTCGGTCAGATGCTCGCCATGACCGGCTCGTTGAGCGCAGGCGTTGATGACCTCGGTAACGGTCACTCCTTCGGGCATCGCGGTCTGGGTGATGCCGTCGTCGCCGTCGACCAGTGCATTGCGTAGGCGCAGTTCGACCGGATCGATTCCGAGTTCAGCAGCGAGCTTGTTGATCGCCGATTCGATCGCGAAGTGGCCCTGCGGTCCACCGAACCCGCGAAAGGCGCCACCCGGCACAGTGGTGGTGTAGATCGCCCTGCTGTCGACTCGGGCGTTCGGGATCCGGTAAGCACCCCCGACCGACAGATGAGTGTTCCCGAGCACCTTGTTGGACGTGTAGTTGTAGGCGCCGGCGTCGAGATCGACATCTGCTTCGAGCGCAGTGATCTCGCCGGCATTGTTGGCACCGAGACGAAGTCGGATCCGGCCGCGGTGCCGCTTGTGGTGGCCTACGATCGACTCTTCACGCGACCACTGGCAGTGGATGGGTCGTCGGTCACCGCGCTCGGCCAAGCGCATCGCGGCCAATGCAAGGACGATCTGAATCGACATGTCCTCCTTCCCACCGAACGCCCCACCGATCTCGCGATAGATGATCCTGATTCGGTCGGTCTCGAGACCGAGCGCATGGGCCACCTGCTCTTGATCCTCGGAGGTCCACTGGCCACCGATCTCAATCGTGATCCGACCTAGGTCGTCGATGTACGACGTTCCCGACTCGGGCTGGAGGAACGCATGCTCTTGGTGGGGCACCTCGTACGTGCCGTCGACCACCACGTCGGCTGAGGCCCAGCCTTTGGCGAGGTCGCCCTTGCGGATCTTGAGGTGGTGGTAGGCATTCGAGTCGAGGCCGTCCTCGGGATGGATGATTGGTGCATCGGCGGTGAGGGCCTGATCGATGTCGGCGACGATTGGGAGGTCTTCCCATCCGATCTCGAGCGCTGCTGCCCCGGCGCTGGCGGCCGTCGCTGTTTCGGCGACGACGATGGCGACGTGGTCGGCTTCCCAACGCGAGACATCACTCGGTGTGGGCGCGACACCAGTGTCGTTCAGACCGATGAGGACCGGTTGATCGAATTTGGTCAGGCCGTACTCGTTGACCGGCACGTCGGCGGCGGTCAAGACGGCCACAACGCCCGCGACCGCTTCTGCCGCCTCAGTCGACATTGACACCATGCGAGCGTGGGCCTTGCCCGAGAAGACGGCTTTGGCGTGAAGCGCGCCGGCCGGAACGGCGTCGCCGGCGTAGACGGCTGATCCGTCGACCTTGGCCGCAGCGTCATGGCGAAGTGGGGAGTCGCCGACGCTCATGAGGCTCCCGCTGCTGTGACCCGGATGGCCTGCTCGATCGGGTAGTAGCCGGTGCAGCGGCACAGGTTGCCTGACAAACCGAGATGGATCTGCTCGTCGGTCGGCTCGGGGGTCTCGGCGAGGAGTGCACTCCCGGCGACGATGAATCCAGGGATGCAGAACCCGCACTGAACGGCGAACTCGTCGACGAACGCCTGCTGCAGGCGGCTCGGTCCATCGGTAGCGACACCCTCGGCCGTGACGATCGTCCCGCCGTCAGCCTGCGCTGCGTTCACGAGGCAGCTCATCACGGCCTGGCCATCGAGAGTGACGGTGCAGGCTCCACACTCACCCTCGCCACATCCCTCCTTGGCGCCGGTCATACCGGCTTCGTCTCGGAGCCAGGCGAGGAGCGAACGGTTCTGGGCTCGCGTGGATCGGTGTATCGCACCGTTGACGACGACACCTATCTCGACGGCCTCGTCGATTGCGCCCACCGTCGGTGTGCGCCGCTCCCTGCGTCCGAGGCACGGCGGATCGCTCGGCCACTGGCTGGCTGCGTTGCCGTCGCGTAGCGCAGTGAGTGTGCGACGCACCAGCGTGGGGATTGTCTCGGTGCGATACTCACCGGTCGCTCGGACGTCGTCGATCGGCGAGACGGCAGCTGCTGCTGCCTCGCCGGCGGCAGTGATCGACTGGTCGGTGAGTTGGTCGCCGACGACCGCAGCTTCGGCCTCGGGCAGACGCACGACCCGGGCGGCAACGGAACCGATGGCCAACCTGGCGTCGAGGACCTCGCCCCGGTCATCGCGGGTCACGATTGCAGCGAGATGCACCACGGAGATCGCTTGAGCGGCGCGGTTTCCGAGCTTCACCCACATCCCCGCGGTGTTGGGCCCCATCGGGGAGAACTCGATCGCCGTGATCAGTTCACCGGGTTGGAGGTCGGTTGACCGAAAGCCGGTGAAGAAGTCGTCGAGAGTTGCCCTGCGCGTACCCGTGGATGAGCGCAGTACCACTGTGGCGTCGAGGGCCAAGAGTGCAGAGATCGTGTCGTTGGCGGGGCTGGCGGTGGCGACATTGCCGGCCACGGTCGCTCGGTTTCGGAGCTGGGGCGAGCCGATCTCGAGACATGCCTGAGCGAGCGGAAGTGCCACCTGGCGGAGCAGGGGGTGGGTGACGACGTCATTGTGGGTGGTGAGTGCGCCGAGCGTCACCAGTTCGGCAGCGACCGTGACACGTCGGAGTTCCTCGATCCCGTTGAGATCGAGGAGTTCGACGTCGGGCCCGGGGCCGCCGCGTTCGAGGTCGAGCAGGAGGTCGGTGCCACCTGCAATCGGGCGCACCGATGGATCAGCGAGCTTCGTGAGCGCTTCGTCGAGGGAATCGGGACGCAGCACACGAGCGATCGAGCGGCCGGGTTGTTGCACGTGATGGAGGGACCAGTCCGACTGCGACGTCGACGATGCTGACATTTACAAAGTGTAAAGCACTTCCTGGGCTGGTTGGAAGCTTCACGACTAGGTTCCCACGATGGCGTTGATTGCGGTCCCTGAACCGATCTCGTGCTGGCGTTCCGACGAACTCGGTGGACCGGGTGCGGTGACCGTCGAGATCGATCTTTCCCACCTCGTCGAGCGAGCAACCGACCTGCTCACCTCGGGCTGCAGCTACCTCGACCTCGGGGTGGAAGACCTGCCACTCGGTCCCGCTGCCGATGCTGTCGCACAGTTGAATCACGATGTACTGCACGGTCAGGGCATCCGGATCGTTCGGGGGTTCCCGGTCGATGATCTGGCGGTCGCCGAATTGATCTTCTGGCGGGTTGGACTCGAGCTCGGCGAACCGGTGAGCCAGAGCGTGATGGGCGACCGACTCGGCCATGTGATCGACATGAGCGACGTCGATCCCAACGCCCGTGCGTATCGGCGGAGTGAGGAATTGTCGCCTCACACCGACCCCGGCGACGTGTTGTCGTTCCTGTGCATCCGACCTGCGTCAGAAGGTGGTGCGAGTCACTTCGTGAGCTCGATGACGATCTACGAGATGCTGCGTAGCGACCACCCTGCGCTGCTCGAACGACATGTTCGAGGCTGGCGGTACCACCGGTTCGGCGAGCAGCCCGATACCCACGAACCCATCACCGAGTACCTCGTGCCAACGTACTCCGAGGTCGATGGGGTGCTCTCGAATCGCTACCTCCGGCAATACATCGAGATCGCCCATGCCGAAGATCCCGAACGCTGTCCGCTCGACGACATCGATCGTAAGGCGCTTGAAACGATCGACGCCCTCGGTCGCGATCCTGGTATGGCACTCACGTTCACCCTGCAATCGGGTGAGGCCGTTTTTGCGAACAACTACACCGTGATGCACAGCCGTGACGCTTTTTTCGATCCTGCCGGTGCGCAGAAGCGATTGTTGCTCCGCCTTTGGATCGAGTCTCACCGTCCCCGCCCCGTCCGACCCGAGACGTTCCTGTATCCGGGGGGTGCAGGGATCCAGCCACTTTCCGGACGGCAGCCGAGTTACCCAACCGACGTCGAGATCATCTGACTTGTCCCGATGTGGCGAATGCGCTCCGCACTTTCGGCGCTCGCTCTGGTTCCCGGTCGATCGAGATGTCGACGGTCACAGCGTTGGTTGTGGGATCGACCTGATCGGTCAGCGACTCCACAACCGAGGCCAAATTGTTCACAGCTCCGATCACGTTTCAACCAACGCGGACGTCAAAGCAGTCGATATGCATCGACGTTCTGTAATCGCTGCGGCACTAGTCGATTACCAACTAATGCTTGATTACCAACTAATGCCGCAGGATCGGCGTAGAAAACAAACAGCCCAGCCCAACATTGGCCCGCGGGAACTTTGATCATTGATCTGATCAGTAGATGCAGCGGAACCATGATCGCAAGCTCAGAGCAAGCATCAAGCAACAGAGCGGCTAGACCGAACGCATTTTCATATCAAGAAAATTTTTCGCCCAGAACTTTACCGATGGTTTCATCGTCCATCAGGGGCGTAATATTGATCTCAATCATTCCGTTCCAGTCAAGCGCATAGTCTGCCAGGGCGCCCGGGTCTGAGGATTCGACGATCGCAAAACCGCCAGTTCCGTCAACATTGTGATAGCGCGACACAAGTGTTGCGCCCTCAGGTGGCATACCACCAGTTGCCATAAATTGTTTGATCGTATTATCCCTGGCTTGCGGGGAATGTGTCCAGGCAAATTTAAATAACATCGTGGCTCTCCTTCTCGAGGCAGCTCAAGGTCACTGCAGCGTCAGGGTAAGTCCCTGCGGCTTCAGAGTAAAGAGCAATTCCGAGCAATGTTGTTACCTGGTGGTTAACTCTGGGTGAAGGCGTCCCACTCAGCGAAAGCGAAATCGATATCGCAGTGTTTTCACTGTTGCTCATGGGCAACAAAAACGGCGATTGCCTGAGAGACGCAGCACGAGCAGCCGCCTCCAAGGGCGTCATCCAAATCGTTGAAGCAGCGTGAGTTCGAGCTAGCTCTACGTAAAGACCCACGAGATCGGTCAGTAATCATCGGGCGGTGACGCCAGGCTGCTGCCTTTCACATCCTTCGCACGTTGTGCACATTGATGTTGATGGCTGCACTGCGCTCGCGCCGGTGTCGCGGTTTTTTCCGAGGAGGACTTCGCTCGTATCGACCAGCCCATGCTGATCCCGGTCGGCATCGCCGACCAGTCGACGCCGCCCACGCGGCGCTCACTGACGTGTTCGACTACTTCAACGAGGCCACTGGGCGATCGGACGCCAATGAGCTGGTCGTCGACTTGCTTTTGGGGTGGGCCGACACGACCTGTTCACCACCGACGATGGCCCCCGAACGCGTCGAGGAACTCACCGACACGCTTGCAGTCCTGTTACTCGACCCGATCAGCGAGTCAACAGATCGGCGATGACACGAAGACCGTCGACGTCGTGCACGTCGTCAGCCAGCATGGGCACCGTCGCAAGGACCGCGTGGGGTGCAGCCTCGGCGAGGTCGGCGACCCGATCGTCGTCTGCTGCGCTTGCGGTTGCGAGGTCGAGCAAGGCCCGGGAGACGCCGGCGCCGTCGGTGGCGGCCAACGAGACGTGGAGTAGCTGGGCCTGCGTCAACGACAGCCCGGTCGATGGAAGCATCCGGTTCACGATCACGGCGGCGGCATCGAGATTGGCTTGGCGGATCCGGTCCAGGAAATAGCGCGCTTCGTCGAGGGTGTCGCTGCGTGGTGACGCCACCAGAACGAATGCAGTGCGCTCGTCACCCATGAGGGCGAGGGTGGCTTCGGCTCGGTCCTTGAAGCCTTTTTCCATGCCGTTGAATGATTGGAAGAAGGCGACTGCCTCGTCGACCACGTGGGCCCCGACGACACGGGCGAGTTGTCGCACGACCGTTTGCGCCGCCTTGTTCGCTATCCCGAACACACCGCGGTTTCCGGCGGTGACCAGCTTGTAGATCGGGTTGTCAAGCAGACGCGACAGCATTTGGGGCGCCTCGAGGAAGGCGAGTGCGTCGCGGGTCGGTGGCGTGTCGACCACCACCAGATCCCAGTCGCCACTGTCGTACAGCTCGGCGAGCTTCTCGATCGCCATGTAGTCCTGCGTCCCCGAGAGCGTGCCCGAGACGTTTCGGTAGAAGCGGCTCGACAAGATCCGTTCGGCCTGGTCGTCATCGGAAGCGTTGCGGCGCACGACCTCGTCGAACGTTGACTTGGTGTCGAGCATGAGCGCGGCGAGCAAGCCGGGCCATGGTCCGTTGATGACCGTCGGGGTATTACCAAGCTCACTGATCCCGAGCGCATCGGCCAGTCGCTTCGCAGGGTCGATCGTCACGACGACGGCGCGTCGCCCGGCCTCGGCCGCAGCGAGTGCGGTTGCAGCTGACGTGGTGGTCTTACCGACTCCACCAGTCCCGCAGACGATCACGACCTGCCGTTGCGCCAGCAACTCGGCGAACGTGGCAGTGCTCACGACTCGACCTCCGGCAGTGCCTCGATCTCGGCGAGCAACGCCTCGGTGAGCACGGCGAGTTCGTCAGGCCCGATCGTGGTGCTGAACAACTGCGGCAGCCGGAACTGGTCGAGCGGGAGTTCGGCACCGAGGCGAGTGAGTTGTTCGTCTTGCAGGGCGGCACGGCCGGCTCGAAAGGTGACTGCTGTCTGCAGGGCGTTCCGTTCTGCATCGGAGACGTCGAGCGACACAAGATCGGCGTCGAGTCCGGCAAGGGTAGGGAGCACGCTGTTGACCACGACAGGTCCGAGCCGCACGCCCATCTCGTCTTCGATCGCAAAGGACGTCTCGATGAGTTCGTTCACCGGCGTCTCCTCCGGGATCGTGACGAGAACTACCTGGCACCGGGTCGGATCGGAGATCAGATCGAGAACCTCGACCGCTTGACGATGGATCGTTCCAGTGCGGGCCGCATCGCGAACACCGGCGGGGGAGCGGAGAAAGCCGAGGGCGTGACCCGCAGCAGGGGCATCGACGACGATGAGGTCGAACGACCCCTCGCTCTCGAATGCCTTGATCCGACCGAGTACGAGCAGGTCCTTGATCCCGGGCGTGGCTGTGGCGACCACCTCGAGGATGCCCGACGACGCCATGCGGGTCACGATTCCCTTGAAACCATGGGTGGTGAGCCACTCCATCAGCGCCTGATCGGGCGTGATCGACTGGAGTACGATCCGGCCTCTCGGAGGATCATCTTGCTCCGTCTCGTCGACTGCGGTGACTTGCTCGTAGCCTTGAGGTTCGACTCCGAAAATCGGAGCCGACGCCGAGCGTCCTGCGACCTCCACGAGGAGAACAGAGCGCCCGGATCTTGACGCAGCCGAGGCGATCGTTGCCGCGGATACCGTCTTACCCACTCCACCTTTCCCCGCCACGATCAGGACTCGCGACGATGCGAAGAAACGACCGGGATCCATCTGCCTCCTCGGGTCCGTCAGCTGCCTCGGTGGCCCGCTCGCCGTCTCCGCGACGGCGCCTCACCCTATCGGTCACCTTCCTGTCAGTCCTGGTCGGGCTGTTGTCGATGACGAACACCGTGGGGGCGAAGTCGGCCCCGATCGTGCCAGCCCAGGACTCCCTCGATCCGAGTGTTTTTGACGTCTTCCAGATGTCGGGTCTGCTCGACGACGTTGTCGCCGATTACCTCGAGCGGCTCATCGACGAGACCGAGCGTGCCGGCTCGGGTGGCCTCGTTCTTCAGGTCAACAGCACCGAAGCCGTCATCGGTGATGCACGCCTCGACGCACTCGCCCGTCGTATCCACAACGCCGAGATCCCGATCTATGCATGGGTCGGTCCTTCGGGTGCTGCGGCGTACGGCAGAGTCGCCCAACTCCTTGCAGTGACTGACGAAATCGCCGTGTCGGTCGGTTCGAGTTTCGGCAACATCGGGGATCTGGCGATCGACGAGGAACTGCTTTCGGAGAATTTCCTGGCGGTTGCCGAGACACTCAGAGATCGCACAGTCGACGAGGAATCGGTGCGCGAGTTCGGCCTCACCGATCGCGACTCGCCGACCATTGCGTTCTTCGTGCTTGACCTCCCGGGTTTCGAGTCAGAGATCGACAACTCCGGCGACGAAGCGGTCCGAGTCCCCGTCTCAGGTATCCGCTTCTGGAAGCTGCCGCTGTTCGACGGCTGGATGCACGCTTTCGCCAGCCCATCGATGGCTTATCTGCTGTTTCTCATCGGCGCCGGGCTGTTGATCTTCGAGCTCTACACGGCAGGTGTCGGGATCGCTGGCGTGCTCGGCGCAGGTTGCTTCATTCTTGGCTGCTTCGGCCTCGATGTACTCCCAACGCGACCGTGGGCGGTCGCACTGCTGGTGATTGCGATGCTGGGGTATGCAATCGACGTCCAGACGGGTGTCTCCCAGGCCTGGTCGGCGATCGCCACGATCTGCCTGATCGTCGGTTCGTTGTTTCTCTTCGATGGCATGGGGATCTCGATCATTGCCCTGCTCACCGGCATCGTGGGCGTGTCCTTGTCGATGATCTCGGGCATGCCAGCCATGATCCGCACCCGTTTCGGGACTCCCACGATCGGACGCGAGTGGATGGTCGGCTCGATGGGCGAAGCCGCCGAGGACATCAAGAAGGAAGGTGTTGTGTTCGTCGATGGGGCTCCGTGGAGAGCCAGGGTCAACCGCACGACCCCGATTGCCAAGGGTGATCCCGTTCGCGTCGTCGCCATCGAGGGCCTCTACCTCGAGATCGAGCCCGAGGAAGGCGGTGCTCGCGACTATCGCGAGCACCGCAAGAGCGACGGCGAGAGCGATCTTCCTCTCGACACCTGACTTGGGTCCGACGCCGGAGTCGTTCACGACGCCGGCCCCATCAGGGTTGCGATCGACCGGCCGTCCGCCGAATCCGTTTGTGATCCGAGTGCGCTGTCTGCTATCTACTGGCGTTGTAATCGGGAGTTTCCATGGCGAGCAGCACCAACCAGGTGGAGTGGCAGTTTCGGGCGGCCTGTCGGGGCCCCCAGTCGACGGTGTTCTTCCCTCCACCTGCACCCGAACGGCGCGACGAAAAGCGCTTTCGCGAGGCCTCGGCGAAGGCCATTTGCAAAGCGTGCCCCGTCCAATCGGAATGTCTTGACTACGCCTTGCAGATCCGTGAGCAGCACGGGATCTGGGGTGGTCTTTCCGAAGCCGAGCGCCGCAGTCTCAGCACCGTCTGAACCGACGTACTGTCAGATTTTGGGCAGTCGCGGCCCAGCGATCCGAAGATCTTCGCGGCGGCGCGTCACGCCGGTCTCGTCGAGCCGGGTGATGAGGGGAATCGCGAACTTGCGGGTAGTGCCCCATGCGTCTCGGGCATCGGCCACCGTGATGCCATCGGGTTGATCGGCAAGCAGCCGAGCAACCACCCGTGCGGCCTCGTCGATCGCTGACGCAGCGAAGACGACGCCGGACTGCGAAACCAAGTCGCCGCGCCGGATGAGTTCGCGGATCTCAGCCTGTTCGCCTGGTTCAGGGTCGGGCGGGTTGAAGGGGTCGGCTGCGAAGCGGGCGACGAGATCACTTTCGGCGAGCGCGTCGCCGGTGGCCGCTGAACGGACATGGCCACCGTCGGTCACCAGATCGACGAGCGTTTCGAGAACGGCTCGTCCGAAATTGTCGACCCGGGCGAGGTCGAGCCCGAGTGGGCCCGCATCGGCGATCTCGGTTCGGAGCCGGTCTGCTTCAGCGGTGAGCATGTCAGGGTCGACCACCCAGTTCCCGACCGTTGGTGCGCGGTGCTCGCCGGTGAGGCGGCGGAGGTGCTCGACGTCGACCTTGCCACGTTCGCGGACGACGCGATCGACGTCTCGGTCAGGTTTGGCTTTCGCTGCGGTCACCAGAGGGTCAACGTCGAGGATCTCGCCGCCACCCAGGGTCACGCCCTGGCCGGATTCGCGCAGGATGAAGCGGTCGCCGGGCACGAGCGGTAAGCCGACTGGCAGATGGAAGCGGACTGCGCCTTCGACGCCTGGGTCGATTGCATCGGGGCCGAGCACTCGGACCCGCACAGGATGTTCACCGGACCCGATATAGGCGAGGTGTGCTCCCCGTCGGGTGACCGGCCGGTCGAGCGAGCCGAGCACCTGGAGCGATGCATCGACTCGCCGAGTCACGTGCCAGTCGCCATTTCGAACGAGGACGTCGCCTCTCGAGAGAAGGTCATAGGAGACACCTGACAGATTCGCGGCAACACGATTTCCCGGACCGACCTTGGTTCGATCGGCGTATTGACTCTGGAGCGCACGGACCCGGACCTCGTGGCCGCCAGGCAACACCACGAGTTCATCGTCGACCCGCAACATGCCGCCGGTGAGTGTGCCGGTCACGACGGTTCCGGCACCTTTGGCTGCGAACACCCGGTCGATCCAGAGTCGAGGTTGTTTGAGATCGGTCGCGGTCGGCGTGACCTCGAGCAACCGGTCGAGCGCTTCTCCCAACGGGGCGACACCCACACCGTCGATCGCATCAACCGGCACGATCTCGGCGTCGGCGAGGAACGTGCCCTCGGTGCGTTCTGCGATTTCCATCTGGGCGAGTTCGACGAGATCGTCATCGGCCTGGCCGACCTTCGTGAGGGCGATCACGCCGTGCGCGATCCCGAGCAGGCTCAGGATGCGGAGGTGCTCCTCGGACTGGGGCTTCCAGCCTTCCGTGGCGGCAACGACGAATAGGCACGCATCGACTCCACCGACGCCTGCAAGCATGTTCTTGAGGAACCGAACGTGGCCCGGCACATCGATGAACGAGACGCCCCGTCCCGACGGCAGTTTCGTGCCGGCGAATCCCAGGTCGATCGTGAGGCCCCGCGCCTTCTCTTCCTCGAGTCGGTCGGGGTCGGTACCGGTGAGGGTCTTGATGAGGGTCGACTTGCCGTGGTCGACGTGCCCAGCCGTGGCGACGACATGCATTAGCCGAGTGAGTGCAACGCCTCGATGACGGCGCCGTCGTCATCGGGGTGCACGGTGCGCAGGTCGATGTAGGTCGTGTCGTCATCGACTCGCGCGATCACTGGCCGATCGAGGCTCCGAAGCGCTTGACGGTGGTCGCCGATCCGGGCGATGCCGACCGAGTCGATCTCCACCCCCGGAAGCGTGCCGCCACCTGGGGTGGACCGGACGTCGACGACGTCACCGACGCCCGCAGCGTCGTACGCCTCCGCCCGACCGCGCAAGTGATCGACAGTCAGTGCCGCCATTCGCCAGAACGGGATGGCATCACCGTCTTCGCTGAGGTAGGCGAGTGCTGTGTCCTGGAGTGCACTGAGGACGAGATCTCCCGGTCGGAGGGCTCGCGCCAGGGGGTGTTCGGCGCAGCGACCGACGAGTTCGGCATCGCCTGCGATGATGCCGGCCTGTGGACCACCGAAGAGTTTGTCCCCGGAAAAGGTGACGAGTCCGGCGCCGGCGGCGAGCGTTTGTCGAGCTGCGGGTTCCTCGGCGAGCCAGCCGGGCGGACCGCCCTTCAGCCAGGGACACCGGCTGTCAAGGAGTCCGGAACCGATGTCGGCTACGAGGGGCGCATCGAGTCCGGCGAGTTGGGCGATGGTCGGGGCCTCGGTGAAACCGACGATCTTGTAGTTCGACTGGTGGACTTGCAGCACCACGCCGACGTCGGTCGCAGGATCGTCCACGGCGTTGGCGTAGTCGGCGACACGGGTGCGGTTGGTCGTGCCGACCTCGATCAGATTCGCCCCGCTTCGGGCCATGACCTCGGGGATGCGGAAGCCACCGCCGATCTCAACGAGTTCGCTGCGGCTGACCACAACGTCGCGTCCGTCCGCGAGGCCGCTCAGCACCAGAAGAATCGCAGCTGCGCAGTTGTTGACGATGATCGCCTTCTCGGTCCCACACGCCTTGGCAATGAGGTCGCCGGCAGTGGCCATCCGACTCCCGCGTCCGCCGCTGATCAGATCGAGTTCGAGGTTCGTGTAGCGCTCGTCTTGGTGGACAGCCACCGGTGCCCGGCCAAGGTTTGTGTGCAGGATCGTGCCGGTGGCGTTGATCACGGGTCGCAACATCCGGCGGCTCGCCGCGATCGCGAAGGCACGGGCCGATTCTGGGTCTCCTGCGGCGATGGCGGCTCGGGCTGCATCGACCAGCATCGGGTGTGGAAGGCCGACGTCGGCGATTGAGCGGGCGAGGATGTCGACAGACGGAGGACGGTCGGTGGGACCGGGGGAGGGCACGTCGGCAGCTTAGAAGTCCCGTTGCCCATCTCGCCGTTCGCGAAGCGCCTTACGCTGATCGACGCATGTTTCGCATCTTGGCAGTCTTGTTCATCGTTGTTCCGATCCTCGAGATCTGGGTGCTGACTCAGGTTGCCGGTGGGATCGGGTGGCTGAACGCAATCTCGCTCGTCATCGTCGTTTCGGCGGTTGGTGCATGGATGGTGAAGCAGCAGGGCCTCGGGGCCATCCGTCGTGTCGAACAGCGACTGGCCGAGGGGTCTCTTCCGAGCAAAGAACTCGTTGACGGCGTTCTGATCGCCGTTGGTGGCGCACTCATGCTCACTCCCGGCTTCATCACCGACGCCGTGAGTCTTCTCCTGCTACTCCCGCCAACGCGTGTGATCGTGCGCACCTGGTTGATGGCGCGATACGGCGAACGAATCCGGTCCGCCACGATCGGAGGAGCGGCGACGGGGGCGGCCGGCTTCGGTCCTGGCTTCAACCCCGGCGGTGGGTTCCGCAGCGGCGACGTGATCGACATCGGCGAGGCGACTTACGACGCCCGCGATGACGAACAGCCAGGACTCGACGCTGGCGAGTGATTCGCTCGTGGAGCCGACTCCGGCTCTGCCGATACCAACGGCGATCAGGTCGCGTCTGCGGCGGTGGCGTCTTCGTCGAGTGCGTCGAGGGCTGCCATCGCTGCGTCGAGCATCCGGGCGCTGCAGCCCGCCATCTCGACGGGCGGTACATACTCCTCGGCGACGAGGGTCGCGATCGCGCGGAGGGCCTCGGCGGCTGCGCCTTCGCCCAATACGGCGGGTTCACCTCGATCGCCGCCCTCGCTCACGATCGACTCGATCGGCACACTTCCAAGCATCGGTGCGCCGACATCGGCGGCGAGTTGCGCACCACCGCCGGCACCGAAGATCGGATGGCGGCTGCCGTCAGGAGCGACGAACTCCGACATGTTTTCGATGACACCGACGATGCGGAGATAGTTCTTGCGTCCCATGTCGGCCACGCGGGCCGCGACCTTCTGGGCGTTGAGCGCAGGCGTGGTGACGATGATCATCTCGGCTCTGGGCAACATCTTGGCCAGCCCCATCTGCACGTCGCCGGTACCGGGTGGCATGTCGATCAACAGGTAGTCGAGGTCAGCAGGCCATTCGACGTCCTGACAGAAGTGTTGGACAGCACGGTTGAGCATCAGCCCCCGCCACATCAGGGCAGAGTCTTCTTGTGCGACGAGGAAACCCATCGACACGACCTCGAGGCGACCTGCCCCGATCTCGCGAACCACCGGCTGGATCTTGCCGTCCTTGCTGAGCAGCTCACCTTCGACGCCCAGCATGCGGGGAACGGAGAAGCCCCAGATGTCGGCATCCATGACTCCCACCGCATGTCCTTTCTGGGCGAGCGCCGCAGCGAGGTTCGTGGTGATCGATGACTTGCCGACGCCGCCCTTGCCGGAGGCAATCATGACGACCTTGGTAGTCGATGGAATCGAGGTGTCGGGTGCGGTTTTGCTGACGTTGAAGCGGGCCTTCGCCATCGCCTCGGCGCGCTCGTCTTGGGAGAGCTCTCCCCAATTGATCTTCACCCGGGTGACACCGGGCAGGTTGGTGATTCGGCTTCGGATGTCTTTTTGGATCTGAGCCCGCAGCGGACACCCCGAGGTGGTGAGTGCGATCTCAAGGGTGACGACACCATCGTCGGACACGTCCGCACCTTTGGCCATGCCGAGTTCGACGATGTCGGAGCCGAGCTCGGGATCGATCACGCCGCTCATCAGACCCATGACGTGATCTGCGGTGGGGGGAGCGGCGGTCACCTTCTGAGGATAGGTCCCGCCATGGCCAAATGAATGACCCACTAGCCCCGAAGGAATATCGGCCGGTACACTCATGTTGGTTCTGATTGACGCCCATCTTTGGAGGCCCCGACATGATCACTCTCACCGATAACGCCGCGTCGAAGGTCAGCGAACTCATCACTGCCGAAGGCGAGGACGGCTTGGCTCTTCGTGTCGCCGTTCGCCCCGGTGGCTGCTCGGGATTTTCGTACGAGATGTACTTCGATAGCGACAAGGCCGCCGATGACATCACCAAGGGCTTCTCGGGAGTCGACGTGGTTGTCGATCCGCAGTCGGCGCAACTCCTCGAGGGCGCCACGCTCGACTACAAGGACGGCCTGCAAGATGCCGGGTTCTCGATCGATAACCCGAACGCACAGCGCACCTGCGGCTGCGGTCAGTCCTTTAGCTGAACTTCTCGCATCAGTGCGACCTTGACGACGCCGACCCCAGGTCGGCGTCGTTTCGCGTCACGGCTCAAACCAGAGCGATCGCCTCAGCCAGTTCGGAGCGGTCGAACGTCGTGTCGACCCGTGCCAACACGACACCGTCGCCGTCGAGTACGAACAGCACCGGTTCGAACGGCAGATGCGTGGCCTGCACGATCGAGGTCAGTTCTGGGAAGCTTCCCGACGCGAAGTCGGACGGATCGACGTAGACCTCGGCGTGGATGACGTCGAGGTCGTCTCGGTCGGCGGCTGCATCGATCAACAGATCGACGACCGGTCCGCAGATGTCGGTCTGACAAAAGCCCGGCGTGGCAACCAAAAGGACAGTTGGTCGACCGTTGATGGCGACATCGGCATGCGACACGTCGTGGAACGGGCACGGGATTGCCCGGGTGCAGATCGGGCTCACACCCTGATCATCCTCGATGGTGGGCGTGGCGGTCGGTTCGATCCTGTCGCCGACCTGGGGAAGTGGCACCTGGTCGGCATCGACGACCGTGAACGACACGGCTGCGACCTCAGGGTGACCGGGGAGCGAGGCCGAATACTCGCCGGGCTCGTCGAACGCGATCGTCAACGGGAAGTAGGGCGTGATGATGCCGTCGGCTCTTCGGCTGACGTTTGCCTCCACGAGAAGTTCACCGGCCTGCTCGATACGGATGTCGAGCGCAGCAGGTGCTTGCTCGCGCAGATTGTCGATCGGGTCGGCGACGATGAAGGTCAGCCGTTGTGGCGCGCCGGCGACGACCGTCGGGTCCTGTCGGGCCCCGGTCGCGAAGACGGGGATCAGGAATGCGATCTCTCCGGTTCCACCCGCGCCGAACACCGAGACGTCGTCGCTTGTGCCGCATGCCGCAGTCAGGGCGAGCGTGGTAGTTCCGAGGAGGAACGTGCGTCGGTCGAACTGGGCCATCTCTGGTGACCGTAACCTGCGACCGATGCACATCATCGTCAACGGTGAAGTCCGACGGGTCGCTGACGAGACGTCAACGTTGCTCGACGTCCTTCGCGGTGAGTGCGGCCTCGCATCGGTCAAGGACGGCTGCTCACCGCAGGGTCAGTGCGGTTGCTGCACGGTGCTCGTCGATGGGCAGGCACGAGTGTCGTGTGTCACCCCGGTACGTCGCGTCAGGGACCGTGAGATCACCACGGTCGAGGGACTCAATGCCGAGGCCCGGGCTGCCTGGGGTGACGCGTTCACGTCGACGGGCGGCAGTCAGTGCGGGTTCTGCACGCCCGGGATCATCTGTCGTTTCGAGAGCCTGCGAGGGAAGGGTGGGCGTCACGACGACCGCAGCGCAGCCGAAGACGCTCTTCTTGCGCATCTCTGTCGGTGCACCGGCTGGCAGCCGATCATTGATGCCTGGGTGGAGTTTCCGGCTGTGTCGTCGGCACGGGTGACGGACGCTGCCATCCGACGGGCCAAGATCGAGGGCGGTGCAGCCCAAGATGTCGGCGCGCACGTCGCACTCGGCGAAGGTGGATTCGCCGACGACACGGCGCCCGCGGGGGCGCTCGTCGCGGTACCGCATCCGGAACTGGCCGGGGAGTGGGTCGTCGCTGCATCGCGCGCCGAGGCCCTCCGCGCAGCGGGAAAGGTCCAGGGTCGGCGCACGACGGCGACCTTCGATCCGCCCATCGCGGTTCCAGCAGGGGACTGGTCTGTCACGTTGCAGACCTCATGGGTCGAGCCTGGGTATCTCGAGACCGACGCGTCGTGGTGTGTGCCCGGCGGCAGCCCGGTCTCAGCGCTCGCCAACGCGGGTGCGTTCGGCGGAAAGGTTGAAACCGAGGTGGTCGCCGCCGCTCGGCGGCTGGCCGATGAGCACGGTCAGCCGGTTCGGGTGCTCTACGCCCGAGAAGATGCGGTTCGGTTCGGCGCCAAACGTCCTCCGCTTGCGGCAGGACTGAGATTGGACGGAACAGGTGTGATTCGGGTCGCCCGAACCGAGGGCATCGTCGCCTCGATCTTGCGGGCACTTCCCGACGTCACGGTCGAGGAGGTCGACATCCCCGGACCGATAACCGATGCAGTGGTGCGCGGTGCCGGCTGGTTGGAGGCCTCGGTGCTCGCTGCGGCAATCAGCGGCGAGGTGGGGTGGATCGAGTCGCCGGGAGGTGGATCTGCAACTGCCACCATTGCAGCCGACGGCAGCGTTGACGTCAGGGTCCGGGCCGGCGCAGTGACCGACGAAGTGGAGGCAACTGTTCTGCGGTCCTACTGCACGGGTGCGGCGCACATGGGGCTCGGGCTGGTCCGCAGCGAACAACTCGCCGTCGACCCCGAAGATGGGTCGATCCACGACCTCACCATCCGTTCGTTTGGCATCCTGCGCGCCGTCGACACCCCCGCCATACGGGTGACGATCGAGCCGAGCGATGGTGAACCGGTCAATGCGAGCGACGCAGCCATGGCCGCGGTCGCAGCTGCAGCCTGGCTGGACGCAGCGCTGCCTTCGTCGTGGCCGACGCGAACGACGTAGGCTGTCGGGCCATGAGCAAGCCTGTCGGTCCATACACGCCCATCGTCCGTGGCGGCGATCTTCTTTTCACCGCCGGCCAGGTCGGCATCTCCGACGGCGCGATCGTCGAAGGCGGGTTCGAAGCGGAGCTGCGTCAGGTATTCGTCAACCTCCGCAGCGTGCTCTCGTCGGCCAACGCATCACTCGCCGACGTCGTGAAGACCACCGTCTTCCTCGTTGATATGGACGACTACGCCACGATGAACGGGATCTACATGGAGGAATTCGGCGACCATCGTCCGGCCCGTTCCGCCGTGGCGGTGGCAAAGCTACCGCTTGGCGCCCAGGTCGAGATCGAAGCGATTGCGACGGTCTGACCCGATTTCGGGTTAAATGACGCCATGGACGTGGGAACCGTCATCTTCATCGTGGTCTTGCTCGTAATCATGCCGGTTGGCGTGCTCATGAGCATGGTGCCCCTGGCTGGCATCCTCGGTTCGCTGATCGGTCGCAACAGCGACAAGGAGAACATGACCGACGACGGTGAGCCCAACGAATACCTCACCCTCTCGGATTCGAACCCCTACGACGACTGAGCGTCTGCTGGTCTCAGACCCAGCGACTGGTACCGAAGCTGTAGCCGACCGAGCGAACGGTCTGGATCAGGTTTGCGTGTTCCTCGCCCAGTTTTGAGCGAAGGCGTCGCACGTGGACATCGACCGTGCGAGCGCCGCCGAAGTAGTCGTAACCCCATACTCGGCTCAGCAGGGTTTCGCGAGTGAACACCTTGCCTGGGTGCTGGGCGAGGAATCGCAACAGCTCGTACTCCATGTAGGTGAGGTCGAGTGGCTTACCGTCGATGGCGGCTTGATAGGTCTCGAGATTCATCCCGAGGGGGCCGTACTCGATGATCTCGGCACGTTCGGCTTGACCGGTGCGGCGGAAAAGGTGCTTGAGGCGCGCTTCGAGTTCGACGGGGTGGAATGGGTAGAGGCAGAAGTCGTCGAACAAGTCTTCGCGGAAGTCGAGTGATGCCAGGCGACCGCCACCGATCAGCAACAGCACCGAGCCCACGTGGACGTCGCCGCTGCGGATCGACCGGCAGAGCCGGAATGCGTCGTCGGGCTCGGTGCCGGCCACGATGAGCGCGCCGACCCAGCCATCAGGAGGCTGTTCGCTGCGAGCCTGGTCGAGGTTGGCCGCGGCCTTCCACATCCAGCCACCCAGATCGAGGGCTTGGGCCAGTTCCGGCGGAGCTGGAGACGGGAAGACGAGCAGCGGATCCATCACTGTTCAGCTCACCAGGCGGAGAGGTACCGGTCGAGTTCGAACGGTGTCACCTGCGCTTGGAACTCGGCCCACTCGGTCCGCTTGTTGCGCAGAAACCACTCGAAGACGTGTTCACCCAAGGTCTCGCGGGCGAGTTTTGACTCCTCCATGATGTCGAGCGCTTCGTCCAGGGAGCGGGGGAGCGGTTCGATGCCGATCTCGCCCCGCTGGTGGTCGTTCATTTCGAACAGGTTCACGTTGATTTCGGCGGGCAGGTCGTAGCCCTCGGTGATGCCCCGAAGGCCGGCGGCGAGCATCAGCGAGAAGGCGAGGTAGGGGTTCGTGGCGCCGTCGAGGCCCCGGTACTCGATTCGGGCCGACTCGGGTTTGCCGACCTTGCGGACCGGAACCCGCACGAGCGCCGATCGGTTGTTCCGGGCCCATGCGACGAACGGCGGTGCCTCTGACTTCTCGGCAAAACGCTTGTAACTGTTCACCAACTGATTGGTGACCGCAGTGATCTCTCGGGCGTGATGCAAGACACCGGCGGTGAACTGCCTGCCGGTGACCGACAGGCCGTACTCGTCATCGGGATCGTGAAACACATTGTTTTCGCCCTCGAACAGCGAAAGGTGGGTGTGCATCCCCGAGCCCTGAACGCCGTTGAGCGGCTTCGGCATGAACGTGGCGTAGCAACCGCGGTCCATGGCGATCTTCTTCACGACGAGACGCAACGTCATGATGTTGTCGGCCATGTCGAGTGCTTCGGTGTAGCGGAGATCGATCTCGTGCTGGCTCGGCGAGTCTTCGTGGAACGAGTATTCGACGGGGATACCCATCGCCTCGAGCATGTGGATCGTGGTCTTGCGCAGATCGCTTGACACGTCAGACGTGGTGAGATCGAAATAGCTGGCTCGGTCGAGCGGGATGGGGCGACCGTTAGCCGGATCGCCCGACTCGAAGTAGAAGAACTCCACTTCGGGGGCTGCGAAGAAGGTGTAGCCGTGACCGCGAGCGATTTGAAGGTTTCGTTGCAGGATCTGGCGTGGGTCGCCCTCGAATGCGGTGCCGTCGAGGTTCTCGATATTGCAGAACATGCGACCGGACGGTTCGTCGGCCTTTGCCCACGGCAGCAGCTCGAATGTGGTGGCGTCGGGCCGGGCGAGAACGTCGGACTCGTGAACCCGGCTGAAACCGTCGATCGCCGTACCGTCGAACTGCACACCCTCGTCGAACACCGCCTCGAGCTCGGCCGGCGAGATCGCAACCGACTTGAGCTGGCCGAGGACGTCGGTGAACCACAGGCGGATGAGGCGCACGCCGCGCTCTTCGACCGTGCGAAGGACGTATTCCTGTTCTCTCGACATGAGGACTCCCGGTGGTGGCATGTAGCTTGCCGGAACGGCGAGCGGTTTCCCAGCGTGGCGGGCCCGAGCACACAGTGGAAGGCCTGCGGGCACCCGTTCACACTCCGTTCACAATCGAGCAACAACGGCGAAAACGACGGCTGCGAACCTGTCGGCCGATGCGGTATTTTACCGCTCGACGCCACGTGCGCCGAAAGGGCGCCCACAACTACCGACAGAGGAATGCACCATGGCCTACCGGGCTGAATATCTCTGGATCGACGGGTCCGAGCCGACTCGTGAAATCCGTTCCAAGACGAAGATCCTGGCCGACGGCGAGACGCCTGGCATCTGGGGCTACGACGGTTCCAGCACCAATCAGGCGACCGGTGACAACTCCGATGTCGTCTTGCAGCCGGTTTTCGAGTGCCCCGATCCGATTCGCGGTGGCGACAACATCCTGGTCCTCTGCGAAACCCTGCTCACCGGTGACCTTTCGCCGCACCCGACCAACACCCGTGCTGCGGCTCGGGCCGCGATGGAGCAGTTCGGTGACCAGGAGCCGTGGTTTGGACTCGAGCAGGAGTACACCCTCATCAACCCTGCCACGGGCTGGCCTGCTGGCTTCCCGAACAACGGCTTTCCCGCACCGCAGGGGCCGTATTACTGCGGCGTCGGCGCGCTGAAAATCCACGGCCGTGACCTCATCGAGGAGCACACCAGCGCCTGCATCGCAGCCGGCCTCAAGATCTCCGGCACCAACGCCGAGGTGATGCCGGGCCAGTGGGAGTTCCAGATCGGCCCCGCCGATACCGTCGAGGTTGGCGACCACCTGTGGGTTGCCCGCTATCTCCTCTTCCGCCTCGCCGAGAACTACAACGTCGAGGTCAGCATCGAGGCCAAGCCGATGAAGGGCGACTGGAACGGTGCCGGCATGCACACCAACTTCTCGACCGCTGCGATGCGCGAGAGGTATGACGCAATCGAGGCCGCCTGTGAGGCGATGGGTGCGCCCGGCAAGCCCGAGGAGCACCTGGCTGGCTACGGCGTCGGCATCGAGGACCGTCTCACCGGTGCCCACGAAACTCAGCGCTTCGACCAATTCAGCTACGGCGTCTCCGATCGCGGCGCCTCGATCCGGATCCCGTGGCAGGTCGCAAAGGATGGCAAGGGTTACATCGAGGATCGTCGCCCGAACGCCAACGCTGATCCGTACGTCGTGAGCACCCTGCTCACCAACACGATCTGCTCGGCCCTGGCCTGACCGCCGTCTCAGCCCGAATGCACGTTGCGGAAGCGGCGCCCCTGGGCGCCGCTTCTTCGCGACTTCCACCCCGGCCGTGCACCAGCGGCTTCTGCCGGGCATCATCGACGAGTTGGTTGCACTCGTCGGCCGTGGTGCTTGAGCCGCGGAATCGGTACTCTCATCGCCGCTCCGTAGACTGACGAGGTGGCCGACACGCTTCGCCTCGCCATCGCTCAAGTGAACCCGACGGTCGGCGACCTCGACGGCAACGTCGCATTGGCGCTTGATGCGCTCGGTGAAGCGACAGAGGCGGGCGCTGACGTGGTCGTCTTCCCCGAGATGACGATCACTGGTTACCCGCCGGAGGATCTCGTTCTCAAGCCGGGTTTTCTCATCGATGTGCGAGCCGCAGTCGAGAAGTTCGCCGCCGGTACCGGCCGCACCGCGGCAGTGATCGGGTTTGCCGATGGAGGCGACTCGAGCAGCGGAGCCGTTTGGAACGCGGTCGCCGTCTGTGCCGGCGGAAAGATTTACGGCTCCTACCACAAGCAACATCTGCCCAACTACGACGTGTTCGACGAGGTCCGCCATTTTCAAGCGGGCCAGGAACCGCTTCACCTCTTCGAGATAGCGGGCATCGCGCTCGGCGTCACGATTTGCGAAGACTCGTGGATTGCGGGCGGGCCGGTGGTCCAGCTCGCGCGTGGAGGTGCCCGTATCGTCATCAATGTCAACGGCTCACCGTTCGCAACCGGTAAGCAACAGATCCGCGAGTCGGTCATCGCCCGTCGGGTCGAGGAGGCCGGCGTACCGGTCGTGTACGCCAACCTCGTCGGCGGACAAGACGAACTCGTCTTTGACGGTGGCTCGTTCGTGATGAGTCCGTCGGCCGACGGCCCGGTGGTCACCGCTCGCTGCAGGTCGTTTCGCGAGTCGCTCGACATTTTTGATGTTGCCATCGGCCCAGAGCCTGATTCCGAGAACGGTGTTTTTGAGGACCTTCACTCGTATCCCTGCATCCAGGTGACCCCACCTGCGACGATCGGGCGGACACCGATTGCGCCACCTCTGGTCGAGCCGCTCAGTGAGCTCGCTGAAACATGGGAGACCCTCGTGGTCGGCGTCCGTGATTATGTGACGAAGTCCGGCTTCTCAAACGTCGCAGTTGCGTTATCGGGCGGCGTCGACTCGTCGATTGTCGCCGCGATCGCCGTCGATGCCCTCGGCGCCGGCAACGTCCATGGAATCCTGATGCCATCTCGGTACTCGAGCAGCCACTCGGTCTCCGATGCCGAACGGCTTGCTGCCAACCTCGGCGTTGAAACGTCGATCGTGCCCATCGAGCCCGCCCACGCAGCATTCACCGAGATGCTCGTGCCGATCATGAGCGACGCAAAAATCGAGGTCGGCGACCTTACTGACCAGAACCTTCAGTCGCGTATCCGCGGCATGGTGCTCATGGCGATGGCCAACGAGCACGACTGGCTGGTGCTCACCACCGGCAACAAGTCCGAGGCGGCGGTCGGCTATTCCACCCTCTACGGCGATACTGCTGGCGCGTTCGCCGTGATCCGCGATGTCTGGAAGCTCACTGTCTACGAGCTGTGCCACTGGCGCAACGAGCAGGAGGGTCGAGAACTCATCCCCCGCAACGTCCTCACCAAGGCGCCTTCGGCCGAGCTCAAGCCCGATCAGCGAGACGACCAGTCGTTGCCGCCCTATGACGTCCTCGACCCGGTGCTTCAGGCGTACGTTGAGGGCGATAAGACCGTCGCCGAGATCATTGCGATGGAGATCGACGGTGCTGACCCTGAGATGGTCCGCCGGGTGTGCGCTCTGGTTGACATCGCCGAGTTCAAGCGACGCCAGACGCCACTCGGAACCCGTGTCACCCACAAGGCCTTCGGCCGTGATCGGCGAATCCCGATTGTCAACCGGTACCGCGGTTGAGATTGCCCTCAGGTCGACCGTGTTGCGTGCCGATT
>Ga0222718_10001038_pt1 | contig 27960 bp, 24 predicted proteins | sample C33_27DmetaG_FD_165045 | JGI IMG/M metagenome (GOLD analysis project Ga0222718, IMG submission 165045) | Estuarine water microbial communities from San Francisco Bay, California, United States - C33_27D | ecosystem: Environmental > Aquatic > Marine > Unclassified | place: USA: California...
GTACATCTCGCTCTTGGCATTAACACCAAAAGCATCTGCGGCGGCGCGTAACTCCACTTCGCTTTTCCTGTCTTGCAGGTAATCTCGGCCAAGTGAGTTCAGTGCGTAGCTGAATCGGTTCTCGTCGAGCAACGGTGCGGCGACCATTGTGTCCACGATTCTTCCATGTATCCGCACACCTTCAGCGAGCAACCACCCAACATCGTAAGGAGCGTTATGGAATACATAATTACGGTCAACCGTGCAAACATCCTGTAACCACCTCAACGTCATCTTGGGATCTAAGTTCGGACCAAGCTCGTGACGAATGGGGAAGTACCACTGTTCACCTTCTACTGCGACTGCAATCCCAATAATGTGTCCATCTTTTCTTGCCCAACCACTGCCCATCGTGGTGAGGTTGGGGTCTTTAGTCTCTAAATCTATAGCAACTTCTTTAGCACCAGACAAGTCAGGGTAGCCATCTGGCATTACCCATTCAGTCGGGGGTTGGAATAGGGGCATCTGCATTTCCTTTAACCTTCATTGGTTGGTTGCATTTACAGTGAGGCCACTTGTTCTTAAGATTGCGAAAAGTGACGTATCTTGTTTGTAACCCACAATCACAAACGGCTACCACTGGATGATCCAGTTTTCCATTCGCATCTGTCTTCGTTGAAAAGCTCGGGCTCGTCATCTTTGCTTTCTCCTAACCTTAGTAGCTCCGCCTCCACCAAAAGTAAGTAACGGCGGAGATCGCGTATGTCATCGATAATACCTTCAGGACGGTTATCTTCCTGAGCGGCTTGGAATATATCATAGTGTTTACCACTGACTTGGTTCTCAAGCCTATCCCATTTGCGGGCAAGCATCATAAATGCGCCTACCCCTCCCCTTTGCTTCCAACTGTCGCCGTAAGATTGCTCGGCAACATGCAGTTTATCTACGTCTGATTCAGCCACCTGCTGAACAAGCGTAATCATTTCGCTGTACTGTATCATTACATTCTCCGTTCTAGCCACTCGCGGCAAGCCTTACGCCATGCGCGGTCTTCTATTGTGTTGGCTACCTCATGGGCGGCGCGTAAATCTTTCTGTTTCCACAAGTTCCACGCCTCTAGCATGGGTGTTGCTGTTGTAGCCAGATAACTGTTGTGGAATTTACCCAACGGGTTTTTGAACCACCGCTTTACTTCAGCGTCAAAAGTAGTGTGGTCATCTATCAGGGCGGGCGGTGTGTACTTCAGCCCGTCATCTGCGATGGTAAGGTACGGCTCATACTGCGGTTGCATACCGTCTAACTTTTTAAGCACGTCCACATAAGCGTGGAGGTTGTTGGAAAACTGGTAATAAGTCCCCACGCCTAGTTCCATCATGCCTGCCATATATTCAAGCAACACGGACATGTGTACGGCGTTCGCGCCGAACGCACCCCAGATCATATCGTTACTGCGGTTACACACGGTCATGTTAAGGTCGTCACCGCGCACCCAGAAGAATATCTGCGTATTGCAGGGGTAGTCCTTACCATCGTTGTGTAGCACTAGGTCTTCCCATGGATCCCACATACCCACAACTGCGCGGCGGTCATTTTCATACGTCATCAATCGGTGGCGGGCGGCTTCCAACTGGTCTTTGCCAAACCATTCGCGCCATCTAAAACCGTATGCCCCGTGGAAATGCTCGCCGTCGTCGCTGTAGGTGTTAATCCTGCCGTTGAACTGGCTGATCCAATCAACATCGTTGCGGCCTGCAAGCATCCAAAAACTTTCCATCAGGTGGAAAAACGGGTTGGCATCGCGCTCTTTGTAGAAAAGCACTCGCTCTCGGCTATGGGTGTATGTAGTAACTACCGGAGTAGGGAACTCCAGTGCGATACCATTGCGGGTTTGTACCTCCCGACCACTTTCTTCTAGGGCTTGCTTGCCTAGAAACAGTGCCTCGCTTACGCCACGAGCATATATAGACTGCATGTAAGGTCTCCTCGACTAATGGATTGCAACAGGGTATGGGTTACCCTGCCGCGTTAGTTTGATGTGCTTGTAGATCGTCTACGGGCGGTATGCCAAAGAATCCAAGGTTAGCGTTGCACCTTTCCAATGCTTTGGCGTCTGCTGTACCCACCGTGCAACCTGCGACACTGTCCACAAGATCAACATATTCCTGCGCCACGTTCCGCATGTCAAACCGATCGACTAACTTTAGGTTCTCTTCCTTAATGTTTAGCCATTGGTTCTTGTCGGTTAGCGCATCATCTATGATGTCGGCAAACATGGTCGGCGCACAGCCTGCGGGTATTTCTATGTAATTCACTCCTGGACTAAACAACAGGCTGTTCTTCATGCCCCAATCGGTAGCAACTGGAACTGCTCCGCAGATAATGGCTTCAACTGTCGTGCGGTTGAAGTGCGCCCCAAAGGAAGAATACTTTTTGCTGTAGCTCGGGTCTATCTGTAGTTTGACCTCACGCAGTGTTTGATACACCACATCGCTAGGCACTGTCCCCATGTAGGTCATACCGTAGCGCAATGCTCTGTCCCAAATACGGTCACCTGATTCGGTAAAGTATTTAGGCTTGCACTTATCTTCACTCGTCATGTAGCGGTACTCAATGCCTGCTCCGCCAACAAACCTATTTTCTGTGTTGCTCATCTCTGGTATAGCACGGATAAGTGTGTCTACCCGCTTCCATGCTTTGAACACTTGGATAGCCGCAAAACCACTACGGCGGTCAAAGTCGGTCCAACCATCTAGCCCTGTAACATCAAACGGGTTGACGATCATCTTGTGCGGGATTTGCAACATGTGTCCGGAAACCAACGCAGACTCATGAACACAGACCGCCGCATGAAAATGCTGAGCAACATAGTTCAAATGTGGGTAGAGTTCGGGCAGGTTACCGTCGTGGACAATAGCAATATTTTTGCTACCGTGATCGTAAAGTTCTAACCACGACCTAACGTCCTTGTTCTCCTTGCTGAGCGTCGGTACAGGTATGTGCCAGAGTACGGCGTCATACTTACTGCAACGCTCCTTGAAGGCGTCCCTGGAGGCTTTGGAGATATACGGGATCTTAGGTATCCCATACCACCCACGAGCCTGATGGAAATAAAAACCAGTACCGTTCTTACGGTACTGGTCTAAGTCTTTCGGCGGCGTCCTGCGCTCTATTATTTTTTCTTTCGGCACAAGCATGACAAAGTCAACGTCATGCCCTAATTCTTTTAAGCCTTTTGCCAGATGTTCAGCATGGTTGATTATGCCACCATAGTCTTGTATCTGGAACAATGTCATGAGGAACTTCATTCTACGCCCCTTTCCTTTTCAGTTAGTTTACACTGCCGCCACTAAAGCGACTACTCTTCAATTGATCGTATTTGCTCCTAGGCTTGCCTTGTCCTAACAGCACTCGTTGGTACTTGTCCCACTCGCATAGGCTATGCTCAATGGTACGCATATCAACTTGGTCTTCGGGAACATGGCTCGCAAGGTACTCTGGTGCAACCACCAGTAAAGCCTGCATCTCCAAGTTGGACTGTTTGTTATTTAGTCCTTTGTTAAGGTCGCGCAAGTGGATACGGTTTAATCCTCTCACTGCTCCTGGTCCGGCATTTGCCCAACTAAAACGGTCATTTGCCTCGTGTAGTACAGGCGTGTAGTTGAGGTCGGTAACCACCTCGTATGACATAAAGCCTCCGCCTCCCCATCCCCTATAGGTAGCCATCGCTTCATGTAGGGCTTGGAGCGAGTTCGTGTCGGCGGCAACCTGCGCCAGTTTTTCTTGGTCTTTCCAGATTGGCGTAAGAAAATGATCAACGACTACTTCCGACTTCCGTGATTTCAACCCTTGGTTGGTGATGATGTACGCACCCGTGAATGTCCGCTGTTTATTCTTAAGACGTTCCTCAATAATAAACTTGGTGTACTCAGGGTTAAACTCTTCTACCCAACCATGTACATCAGCAAACTCACTTGTGCCAATCATACGGAATAAACAACAGTTGAAAATAATCTCACCGTGGGGACGGTTGTTGTGTGGGTTAGTCCAGTTCTCCCGCATCCAAACAGTTACCCTGTCGTTCTCGCGGAAGGGGTTGGTGAACTTGTAGTCCCGCAGTATTTCATCAGCAGTCCAAGGCGGCGGTGATCCCGCCGCTCTGCGCTGATAAATTGCATGACGTTCGTTAATCCACCCGAAGAAACTTTCTACGGCTTCGGCATTCATCATGGCTTAATCCTCTAGTTTGATTGCCCCTGCTTTAATAGCAATCTTGATATCAACCCCACCTCCTGGAGCGGGCTGTAAAGCGCGGAGTTGATCCATCGCTTCGGCTACGGTTGCGCTCGCAAGAATGACCTGCATGTTGCGGTATCTGTTCGTACCTTCACGCAAGTTTGGAGCATCGATCAACGGAACGATCTTTGCGTTCTTGTTAAAACGCGGACGAGACTGCTTTGCTTTAGGAGCCTCTGTTACTGGTGCGTCCTCGTGGACGAGTGGTGCAACACTTGACATTGTTGTTTCCTTATCTGGTTTCCAAAGAATGGCTTTGCCAACAACTGTGAGATGTACCTCTTGGGCAATGTAAGACTTGTTCAAGTGAGCAAGCGAATCATGGTCAAAGTCGCACATGCGCCAGATCATGTCAAGCTCGTCCTTGGTACAACACTCAGCTAATTGGTCTGCGGCCTCACCGTTGTACACGACACTGTATTCATCAACCAGTTCACAGTAGCGCATGTCTTCAAGTGACTCGAACTTATAGAACTGGTATAGTGGACCATCTTGTTCCTCTGCTCTTGTACAGATAACGTAGTACATTTTTATCTCCCTTTCTATGGAAAACGGTAGTGTTCATATTACTTTATGAACACTACCGCGACAACAATTACTTTGTCAATTATGCGACTTCGGCATACTCAATAGCCTTGGTCAGTGCCTTGCGCTTGGTGTTCGCTCCAGAGCCAAACCAAGCAGAGTGCAGAGCGTTACCCTCAGCCTGCGACTTTTTCTGGTGATCCACCACATAGGTCACAGCGTTGAGCGCACCCCACCATGTCCCCTTGGCGGACGACATGTTAGCTCCAGGACTGGTTTCCACAGCCTCTTTTACAAGTTCCGCTGTACGCTTGAACTCCTCGTGCAGAGGCGGTAGCTCATCTGGGTTAGGTGCTTTGGCTCGCTCAATGAGCAGGTTCGGTTGGAACAGCTCGGCAATGAAGTTATCAAGGTCGAACTTCTTAGCCTTTTTGCTAGACAAGAACTCGGACTGCTCTTGGAACTGCTTCATTTGCATGCCGCTCAAGCCCAAGGCTTCCTCAGCCGCCCGTTGGATCTCCTCGTCGAACATTTGTAGGTGTAAGACGCGGAAGCGTTGACCCTGCGTGTTCAGTGCCATCGTGAGTGTGTTGTTACAAACCACACGGATTGGCGTGAACATAATGGTCATTGCCTTGCCAACTTGGTGACTGTTGTTCAAGAGTAGGTAACCCTTCACCTCGTCATCACCTGCTAGGCGGAACTGGTCGGTCAGCTTGGCTAATCCCCAGATGTCCTTACCGTCTTTCAGGCTACCTGCTGTTTCCATAGTCATGTGGCCTGCATCGGTAAACTTCTTGAAGAAGTTCATCACCTCAGAGTTTTGGAACGGTACATAACTTTCACCGCAGGGCGACAGCACTTTGTTGTCGCTGTCACGCACCAAGAAGTAGTTGTCTGGTGCTCGCAGGAAGTTTGCTTCACTGGTGGGGTCATTCAGGTTCCAGATGTCTGGGCTGTCCGTTGTGTAAGCCGGACGCTTACTAACTGTCCAGTCAATCTGTGCGGCCTTCAGCATTTCTTCAGGTGACATAGTGTGGTCAACCTGTGTGCCTAGTCCGTGCCAAGGGGTCTCCCCCGCATACGCCATTGTTTCAACTAAATGTGCCATTGTTCTCTCCTTTCTACGAGTTAGTGGCTAGGGATAGATACATGAGGCAGGCTTTCATAACCCTCGGGGATCACATCGAGCCATGCTTCTTTGGTTGGTGAGAGTAGCAGTTTAAGCCGCATCTCTGCACCGTCGTTGTGTGGCATTGTAAATACCACAGGGAAAAGCGTTTCCTCGTCGAGCTGTTCAATAACATCTTCGCGAATACAACGGTTGAAACCATAGTGGATCGCATCATTGTTAGCCGTCCGCAGAGAACGCTTATCGAAATACTTTACTGTTGTCATAGGCTACTCCTTTCTGTGTTTGCCTTATTGCCCCTGTAGTATGGCGCAAGATGTTTGCATTGATAAGTCTTATTTGTTCAGTATGGTAGCGCGTACCCCTGACTAAACATTGGATGGACTAGATGCAGGTTTTCCTTGGCACGGGTCAGCCCTACATAGAACACACGGGCTTCGTCATCATCATGGGAATCAAGTTTACGCCACATACTATATGGGCGGCGCATGGTATCAGTCAACAGCATGACGTTGTCGGCCTGTGCGCCTTTAGCTGAATGGATAGTAGATATCCGTATGCGTGGTGTTTCGGTTAGGGTCTCACCTTTTCTTAAGCAAGCCTTTATGTAAGTGCGATCTCTGTCGGTTATCTTGCCTAGCCCTACTTCCCAAGACTGGGAGTGTAAAAGCCCGTGGTCACGCTGTAGGTCGTCCAGGGAATAAAACACACCGTCCTGACCATCAGGCATTGTTTTGTAACCGTAGGCGATTTGCGAGTTGAGGAGCATGTGCTTGTAAACCAACCTCACTTGATCGGCAGTCAAACGGTTACCTTCACGCACATGCTCCCATAACCTGACTGCCTCGAGAACTTTACTATCAATGCTTTTTGAGCCATTGTAAATGTACAAATGTCCTCGGCGGCGTACTTCTTCCTCAATCTGCTGTGCGCCTCGGGTAGTACGACTAAGTAACAACCATTCACCATCAGTGAGGTCTACCTCTTCGGAGTGCCGATGCCAGAACACATTGCCATTACTATCCTTTGGCAGGAAGGTCTTCCGCCTTCGACCAACCACGCGCTGAATTACTTTATTGCTGAGTGTATGGTGCAGGGCGGGAATGCGGTAGCTCTGATCGAGCAGAGTGACTTCACCTCCCAAGTTTACAAAATAGCTCACGTCTGCGCCCGCGTAGCGGAAGATAGCTTGGTCATCATCTCCGGCTATGTAACAGATCTGCGAGTTAGTTTCTAGCATGTGAACCATTTCCCATTGAATGGGAGACAAGTCCTGTGCTTCGTCAATGAACACTACCTCTAGCTTAGGACACAAGCCTCGGGCAATAAATTCCTCGAGCATGCCTGCATAATCCTGCAATCCAAAGCTCTTCTTCCAGTGTTCCAAGCCTCGGGCTACATACTCCACACGCGCCCAATCGGTACGCAATGGGACAATGCTCTCGTTGTATACCTTACGCAATGGTTGGCGCAGAAGACGGGACATGTTTATTATTTCAAGAAACTTATCGCCATAGCCAAAGTCCTTGTATGGTCCTTGATCAATTGGTCCGCCACTGTAGAACTTGCCAATCTTCAACCAGTCAGCAACTTCTTGGTACTTATCGCCAGTCATCACCTGTGAATGGGACAAGCCCGTCTGCATAAACGCTAGGCTGTGCAGTGTTCTAAAGAACGGTAGGTCTTTTTTGGTGAGGTTGAACTTCTCGCAGGCACGGGTAATGGCTTCGTCTGCCGCCCTACGGGTGAAGGCAAAATATCCAATGCGATCAGGTGCTACGCCCGACTGAAGGTACTGTTCAACGAGGCCAAGTAGCCTCGTTGTTTTACCCGTTCCTGGAGGACCAAGAACGATGTGCATTAGATAATACCCTCACCTGCGGGGAGATTTGGCAACGGAATCTCAGACTCATCCGTTTGGAAGTACTCTTGCGGTAAGTACCAGACATGGACACCCTTTCCTCGTACACGCCAGAACATTTTTTCTGCTTGTAAGTCTTGCAGTCTTAGCGTGATCTTGTTCGAAGTGTAGTGGTTGAAATCATTTACCGACAAGTGCTTTTTAATGTCTTTCACTTGGAAGTAAACATTGCCCTCAGCCCATACCGCTACGCCTTGCAAGATGTCGTCGCGCTCTTCGCCCTTGGCTCTTTCACAACAGAACGCATGCAGTAAGTCTTCAAACTCACCCTTGAGTGTAGCATCGGGTGGTACTTCTACAACGGTCAGATTATCCAACAGCGTTTGGATACGCGTCTGCCATGTGCGTTGGTTGACAGCAACAGGGTACTTGTTTATCTGCCCCACACATTCCTTTTGGAACTGAGCTTGGCTAGTCAAACCGTTTGTACTTAACTCTAACCGTTCACCATCTACGTTCAGTATCCAAATAGGTGGATCACCATCGATTTTGGTAAGGCTAGACATATCGCTACCAACACCACTTGGTCCGACCCCATACTTGCGGAGCTTACACACATCTTTGTCGCAGAACGGCTTGATGGGTTGGTCTTCGCACTTGTAGAAGTAGTCCTTCTTCTTTAGTTGGCGGATCACCATGCCGACTTCGTTGTGGCTGAGTGGTGGGTGCAGGTAGTCCATGTTGTAGCGTTGAACTAAAACTTCCCAGTTATCAGCATCATACAGTCTTGCATAAACACCAAGGTTGAACAGGGCATTGTTACGCGAGCCCTCACCAAAGCCTTTACTACAAAGATGCTGTAAGCACGGTGGTCCCTCTTCTAGTACACCTTCCTTTGTACCAAAAGACATGTTGAGTTTACGGAACTTGGCAGGAGTGGTGACGTACTGTATTGCGTACGGAATAAATAACTCCAGTTCCAAAGCCTCCCCGTGGTCGTCGTAAGCGTAACGGGTAGACTTGTCGCCGCCGTGATACGGCATATTCAGGAAGTTACCTGTATCACCACGGTCTAGCAGAATGGTTGTTTGTTTGGGGAAGATCTCACTTCCAGAGTACCCAAGTGCGGCACTCATCTCCGTCATTCTGCGTTGCATTTCTTCGGCTTCAATTGGCTCACTGAGGAACATCCATACATGTGCGCCGCCGCTTTTAGTCCTGCCTACAACCGCAGGGATTTTATTACCGCGCAGAGTTTTAACTAACTCTTTGTGGTTGACATCATATTCATCAATGTCAATAGCACCCCATTGACACATGTTGTCGCTTTTAATGGGAATAATCCCAAGACCTGTACCACCTTTGATGTGTTCTTCCCACATCGCAACCGTGGTTGGCTCACGAATAACCTTTGCAGTTCCTTGCTTTTTCCCATCACTCTGGCGACTTCCTTTAACGACAAATGTTCCATGGGCGATGTCGCTACCCTTGAACAAATCATAGAAACTTTGTGCGAGTGACATATTTTCCTCCAACGAAAAGGGTGGAACGGTGTACTACAATAGGTGTGCAGTACACCGTCCCGCAGTAGTGGGGCGATCAACCCCCTCCACTGTCTGGTTACATGACGGAGTCTTCAAAGACCTCGCCAGTGTTTTCGTCGAAGTTGGACGAGGCGGACTTATCTTCCTTGACCTCGACCTCACCTGCCTTAACAGACTTGGCAAACCCGATGCCCATATCGAAGACGTTTGCATCATCTTCGTCATCCAGGTCTAGGCTACGCTCACGCGATACTTCCCAACCGTACCATGTACCTTTGTCGTTCTGCTCCTGTACGGTAGAAAGACGATACACCTGTGACATCAACGGTAATGTAAACACACCGTTCTTGCCCTTGGCAGTCAGCGACTGCGCTTGGGTCAACCACTTACGCGCTTTCTTAAGCTGAGTGGAAGACATGGTAATCAGAGCACGTTGCGCTCCCATTGTTGGGTGAAGCATCAGCACGAAAAACTGTGCAGTGTTTGCTAGATAGTTGCCATTCGCCAACACATCTTGTCCCATATCGTTACGGGTAGTTGTGCCTACGATTGGATCTGTAGGGTCATACGACTGTACATAGCCGCCGCCCTTTTCCCGTGGTGTCCACTCTACAAAGCGGCGATTGTAGTAACAAGGTACAACCAAGATACCTTCCTCACCGTCGTAGGCTTCGTTCAGCACAGTATTAAAAATCATACCTGCCTCTGCACCATCTACATAAGCGGCATCGCGCTTATTAACTTGCGGACTGAGCTGTGCCAGTACTCGCAGGAATGGGATTGCTAGGTCTTCTTGTGTGACCTCACCAAACCCCAGACCACCAATTTCTTCAAAGCCTTGGTGGATAGCGATTGCTGTATTTTCTTTTACAGCGACTTCTTTTGCTTGTGCCATGATTTACCCCTTTCTCGGTTTTGTGATCTTGGCTTTCTCGCCAATGAATAACCCAAACAAATCTGCAGGAATGGCTTTACCCTGTTCAGTTTGGTCTTTTGCCCACGCCTTCAACGTCATTGGCTCTACCCACTTTTTAGTGTTTACAGCCATTCCGCGTTCAGCGAGTTCGCTTGCAAAGTCTTCAGCCACTTGCTCCTGCCCGCGAACAAAGTTTGTTGCAACTTGGTTCTTAATCAGATCGCCGTGGTCGTTATCTACAAGCCATCTAAATGCTTCGTCTGACCGATCTTTCGGTATTGAAGCACTATAGAACTTACCTACACCGATGCTACTGCCATCTTCTAGCTTTAGCTCAGTGATGTTATGCTCAGCCATAGCCGCAGGCAGTTGATCTTCAGCTATTTCCTTTAGATCACGCTTGGCTTGTTTGAGCTGTTCTTCTAGGTCTGCTACCCGCTGTTCTAGCGAGAGCTGAATCTGCGCCAACTTACTTACTTGGCTAAGACCAGATTCATCAACGGTGCTTAGTTCTTGCGCCGCACTTTCAAAATCAACCATCATTTCCTCCTGGACGGTAGTTAAGGTCAGCTTGCAAAGGGAAATACTTTTCCTCTTGCCTATCCCACTTCAACATCTTGAATCGGCCACTGTTGTGCCGTGCGGCTAATGCCGCCGCCAGAGCAATGGTTGCAGGATCACCTGCAAGTAACAGGTAATCATCGTCAGTGAACTTACTGAGCTTCCGCCCCATACGCCTAATAGTAGGTTGGGTTGAATAGCTAGTCTGCTCACCTGCGGGGATGAGTATTTCGATATCGCCGAAAGCAGTGGCATCAGTGATGTCACGCCCACGCATCTCTTGTGTTATGTATACGGTCATGCCTTTCTCCACATGTTGTACGTTCATTTATAGCATATATTGGAAATATGCTAAGTCTTGTTTGCTCAGCGACATTTGCCACTAGCAACTTTGCTTATTAGGCCAAAAAACAAAACGCACGATAAGTTAATTTTTGTCAAATACGGTCGCGCGGACCCCGAAAGTTACGAGATATTGTATATCGTATATCGGAAAATGTTAAAAATACTTTTTTCTCTTGTTGTTATTTTACCCCTATATAGCAAAGTAGCCCGATAAATTCATTGTTGTCGTAACTGCCATACCGCATTAGAATACAGTAATGCCAATAGAAAGAGGCTGTCATGCGATACAAATTTAAGTTCAAGCCCTACGAGCATCAGCTCAAGGCACTAGAAAAATCATGGGATAAACCCTACTTTGCGCTGTTCATGGATATGGGTACAGGCAAGTCTAAGGTTCTGATCGACACCATTGCCATGCTGTATGACAAAGGTGAAATCGATAGTGCGCTCATTATCGCGCCGAAAGGCGTGTACCGTAACTGGGAACGCAAAGAACTACCGACACACCTGCCAGACCATATTACTGCGAACATCGTTACATGGTCACCGGAACAAACTCAGAAAAAGAAAAAAGAGCTTGATACCCTGCGCCAAGTAACAGATGACTTGCAGATATTCCTCATGAACGTAGAAGCCCTGTCCACGAAACGTGGTCTAGAGTTTGCAGATAAGTTTTTGTTCACGCACCGTGCAATGCTTGCAGTAGACGAAAGCACTACGATTAAAAGCCGCACAGCACAACGGACTAAGAACCTTATCAAGCTCGGTAAAAAAGCACCGTACCGTAGGATACTTACAGGCTCCCCTGTTACTAAAAGCCCACTGGACTTGTTTACTCAGTGTGAGTTCTTAGAAAACTACATACTCAAGCAGTCTAGCTTTTGGACGTTTCAGAACAGGTATGCCAAGATGGTTCGCCGCACGATGGGAGCGCACAGTTTCAATCAGATTGTTGGTTACCAAAACCTGAGCGAGCTGAACGATATCATCGAGCCGTTTAGTTTTCGTGTCCGTAAAGAAGACTGTTTGGATTTGCCAGACAAGGTGTACACCAAACGTAGTGTGGAGCTTACACCCGAGCAGAAGAAGCTGTACGAGCAGATGCGCCGCAATGCCCTAGCAATCATAGAAGGCGAAGGCTTAGTTTCCGCACCTACAGTGCTTACACAGATACTGCGCTTGCAACAGGTCTGCTCTGGCTTTGCTAAGTTAGAAGACGGGCGAATGGTCACCGTACCAAGCAACAAGCTGAAGGAGATGATGTCAGCCCTTGAAGAAGTCGATGGCAAGGTTATCATCTGGGGTAACTTTACCCATGATCTACAACTAATCCGTAACGAACTGGTAAAAGAGTACGGCGAAGAAACAGTGGAAATGTTCTACGGCGAGACTCCAGGGGAAGAACGACAGTTAATTGTCGAGCGATTCCAAGACCCACAAAACCCTGTTCGGTTCTTTGTTGGGCAACCCCGCACAGGCGGATACGGGCTAACACTGACAGAAGCACAAACCGTGATCTACTACAGTAACGGCTACGACCTAGAGGTGCGCTTGCAGTCAGAAGACCGCGCACACCGCATTGGTCAAACCAATAAAGTTACTTACATAGATATCGTGGCAGAAGGCACAGTAGACGAGAAGGTACTGGTAGCTCTCCGCAACAAGATTGACATCAGTAGCCAAGTGTTAGCGGAAGGCCATAAAAACTGGATTATCTAAACTCCCGCTTGCCTGCTTTCCACAGCAACGGTAATAAACCAGAAGAACCAGATGGCTAACCCTAAACCACAAAGTATTAGAATTGATATGGCAATCTTTTCAAAAAAGTCTTTACGGGCTTTTTTCTGGTTATCCACAGCTTCTTGACGTTGCTTACGGATATCGCCTTCCATTCTCATCAATTCGTTCCACGCATCCATACCACGGGTGTAAATAATCACCTCCCGCAGTTGGTTACGCATGTCTTCTGTTTTCTTTTTAGCCATGAACAGTTGCATGGCCTCTTCTTCAGCGGACTTAGCGAACACAAGTTTCTTGAACAAAGGTGGGTTCCGAGCGGCTTGCTCGGCATCTTTGACGGTATTGACAGCACTCATCCAACGACCAATGTCACCCGCCATTGACTCAAGATCCCTACCGACCTCAAAGCCCTTTTTGATAACATTGAAGGCCGTGGTCGCCGCCGCTAATGCGGTTACGGGATCCATGACAACCTCCGGTTATGTCATTCGGTTAGCCCCGCCTCTACGTTCGATTGCCGCTAGAGTCGGGTCAAAAGGAAATAACTCTGATGCGGAAGCCTTTTGCTGTCCGGGAGCAAGCGATGTGATTCCACCACTTGTGCTTGTGGGCGTTACAGTCGGCGCAGGAGGAGCGGGTTGGCTACCTTGCGGGACGCCAAGAGGAGTGTAACTTCTTGGCGGAGGTGGCGGCGGGGGAGCCGGAGTTGGTGGTTGAGTTGTAACAGGGTTTTGTGGAACATTAGGAGTGAGTATTACTTTTTCCTCTGCTCCTGGACCTGTTATGTCTTCACCGTAGTCAATACCTAAGTTGAACAAGTAAGTATTGATCACCCGTTTTTGAGCAGGTGTTATCTGCAATGCGCCTGTTGACTCAGGGGCTTCCGTTGCCAAGGCTTTTGCAAGATTAGGATCGAACATCATTTCACGGAACAAGGCATCTGATCGTGCGCTTGATTGTTGGCGGATTGCACGGCTAAGTACATAACCGACCGCCGCCCGTGAACCAAGACGTCCTTCTTGTACTGCAATGAAGCGGTTGGATACACCCGCAGGAGTAGTACCCAGACTACCTGTAATACGGGTGATGATATCTTCTTGCTGTACACCTGAACCTTTCGGCATACCTGTTGCGAGGATACGCTCGGCAAGGTCTGCAATGAGGTACATGTTATCTACATGGGATTTGTCAAACGCGGCATCAAGTACACGTTCGTTGTCAGAAAGCCACTGCTTGAACTTGGCAGGGTTCTCCATTGCATCTGGTGCTTTGGCTAACAAACGCTGTGTGACTGCGGCACGGAACGCTTCCCCTGCTTCTGTTGCGCTCAGTTGGTCTGTATCTTTGACCACTGCTGTTTTTAGGTCTCGCATTAGTGCAGGGCTGTTGAGTGCTTCGTTCAACAGTTTTTCTGGGCTGTCTGTGTTCTGTGAGCGACCAATCGCCTTAAACAGTAGGTTACTGCTAACTACTCTGCGTCGTGCTGTTAGTTCAGCCTGACGTGCGACCAAGTCATCAACAAGTGTTTGTGTATTGGTAATGTCGTCAATCAAACCAAGCTCTGTCAGCACATCGCGGTTTTTGTTGATGTACTGGTCTACTTTAGTTGGGTCAAATGTACCTTTGCTCCGAACATAGGCTTGGTTACGGATTTGGTCTAGCACTGTTGACTTGATGTTATCCATGCGAGCAGGGGTTTCACCAAACAGTGTCATCCACTGACGCGCTGTGTTGGAGTTTTCCAAGAAGGTAGCCGCTACACGCTCATCTGGTAAGTAGTACTCAGGGCGGTCTGCTGTTCCTCCAGGAGCTTTTGCAGTGAGTTTAATCACACCGCTACGCTCGTAAGGCAAGATCACGTTTGTGTCATACCATGAACGGAACTCTTCAAACTTCTCATTGGTACGACCATACGCCGCACCCATGTTGTCTAGTTCTTTTGCAAGGATAGCAAGCTGACGCACAGCAGTCTTGTTGCCTACCGCCATGTTCTTACCAATTTCTGAGCTTACTTGGTCACGGAATTTTTTCCAGTCTTGGAAGGACATCCTGCCATCTTTGAACTCAAACTCGATGAACTTCTTCACTTGTCCCGGCAGGCCACTGTAGCTGATTGCTTCTTCCCCTTGCTTTGTCATCACGGCATCACGCACACGCTGTTGCGTATCTGCGGTAGCGTCACGGCTTGCAAGTTGGTCTGCTTGGTTAATGTTCAGCTTCTTGGCTAATGTCTCAGCTGATTCTTTAGCGGCTTGGTGGTTGGCTACAATAGCGGAACGAATGTCTGCGCCTAACGTCGCTTTATCCGTAACGCTTGGGAACACACCCGTTCCTGGATCAGTAGCAACCGCCCATGCTTCTGTTAATGTATCACCGTCTGCCTCGAGGCGAGTCATTGTTGCGTTGAGCTGACCTGTTGCTTCATCGTATATGAACAACGGAGCATCGTCCACGGGACTACCTGTCAGTTCCCCATCACGGAACCGAATAGCCGCAGTAATCGCATTCAATTTGCGTTGACTGTTGGCACGGGTAAACTCTGGGCTACCTGTAGTTTCAAGCCGCGTTTGAGTAGCTAACAATGGAGGATCCATCGTGGCTTCTGCAGGACTTAACGTGATAGGCTCATCTGCGTATGGGTTCAAGCGGTTTTCAATATCAATTGCACGTTGGACACTTGCCTGACCTTCTGGTGTTGCCGCCGCCGCTTGAACCTCTTCGTTCAGTTTTCCCTGTGCTTGCTGACCACGCTCCCCTTCTCCGGGAGCTCTTTTACCTGCACGAACCAGACCTTCGTCTACTGCACCGCCTACTTTATCCTTAGTCCACCTAAACAATCTGGCGGTGGGAAGTTTACTGCCCCCATAGTAAAGCATAGTAGGCGCAAGTGGGCTGAGGCTACCAATCATACGACCAGTTTCCCCACCGAGGTCTTCACCAATCTCACCACCTGTGGCAGACGCCGCACCAAAGGTTGCTTCTAAAGCGGCAGTAGATCCTGGAGCAACACGGTATGGGTTGAGCATTGACTCAGCAACCAGTTCCCGAGTGGTTAATTGGCTCGGTGCTGTGGTTGCTCTAATTACGCTAGGAGCCGCCGCCGTAGCTTGAGCCGCCCTGCTTTGCATACCGATAAAAGGTACAGCCATTGCTGTACCTTGACCTGCGGCACGAGTGTACCCTGAGACTACACCTTCTTCTGGCTGTTGACCTGCATATCGGCCTGTACCATAATGTAAAAGGTGCGGGATGATTACTTTCTGCGACTCATAGTCACTACTGTTAAACACACGGCTAAGAAAGTTCCGGTCAACTGTTCCTGGATCAACAACGCCTGCATACTCAAGACTACCTGCAACAGCATTGATAGCGGCATCTGGTAAATACAGGATTAGGTCGTTGAAGCCGCGATTAAAGTCGCCAAGCAAACCCATATCAAAACCACTGGTATCGCCTTCTTCCATACCCAAGGCTTGAGCAGTTGCAGATATTTCGCCCTGACCAGTCATACGGCTAGGCAATACTCGGGTAGTTGTCTCTATCTCAGCTTGGGTAGGCGTAACTGCTCCCTGCTGACTAGGCAAACGAGGATCCGTTGGATTAACGAATGTCTGGCTGTTTTGGTAAGCCTGTACATCCTCTTCCGTTGGAGGTCCGATTGTGACTGGTCCTGCCATTACTACACCTCTTACCGAATATTGATATCTTTGCCGATCACTAGATCAACAAAGTCTTTACCCTTCCACAAGTTCTGTGGAACATTGTTTCGTTGTGCTTCAGTTGCGGTCATGCGGATAACACTACCGTTCAAGGCGTCACGATTACCCGCGTTCGCCATAGTGATAGTTAAGTATTCAAACTGTCCAGGAGCTCCATACATGAATGGGTCGTTTGCGCTACCTGTAGGAATAGCGTTCAACTGTGGGATCTCATCGCTGTCTGAAAGCAGACCACGGTTAAAGGATAGTTCGTTCTGCAACACGCGCATCATTTCTTGGAACTTGACTTCTGACATGTTCGGGTTCTTCCAGAAGCCTTCTGGGTTTTCCGCCATCTCACGAATCAACTGCTGTTCCGCAACCGCATAACGGTCGGAAAGCGCAAGAGCTCGAGACAAGTTTCGTGCAAACAAATTCATTTGTTGTCTGCCACGCTCGGTTGCCGCGTATTCTGTCATGCTTGCCCATGAATCAGGAGCAACTGCACCAACCACGTTAGACGTCCATGCTTTAACAGTATTCAGTGGACCAATAGCATCGCCGATGTTAGGCAAGATTTCGTTTGCCGCAGTAATCGCCTGCGTCATGTCCATTACCTTACGTTGAGCTTGCTCTACTTGTTGGCTTGTCATATTAGCAAAGCCGACCCCAGGATTCGGTACTGTGTAAACCATCGGGTTACCACTGACCAATGCTCCTGCATCATCACGCACAGGTGCTTCCAGAGCATATGCCGCACCCGCAACAGGTTTACCTGCCACTGAAGACAAGAATGTCTGACCTGCTTTTGGTCCTGTTTTAACAGTAACGAACACACGACCCACGCCATCAGGCTGTGCCACTGTAAGCACATCTTTTTCGTTACCTCGGATAAATCCTGCCGGAGCCACTTGAGCATTAGCAGGGTTACCATCTGGGCTGACGAAGTAGACACCACCCGTAAAGAATCCAGGAACTTGGCTATAACCACTTGGTGAAGCAGGATCAGGAATCAAAATATCTTCCCGCTTGGCTTTGCTGAGGTCAACAGCTGATGTACCGCCTTTAGCTTCAGCGATATCTTTTGTCCATAGTGAGTAGCCCTCGGGTATAGGCTTGAAGCTACCACCGTCCGGATCAATCATCTTAAGGCCATCGGCGGTACGGCGTACCCCGATAATGTCCCACGACTTAGTTTTTGGGTTGTATTTACCCCATGATTCAGTAGCTGTCGTACCATACTGGTTATTAGCGTTCCACTGAGCTAACACCTCTTTGTTGAATACATTCGCATTATTACTGTCTAACGTGATACCGTTTTTAATTGCATCGCTCGCCGCACCCAATACAGCATCACTGGCTTTAGAGTTAGCATTGACCTCACGGTTGATAGCATCTAGAGCAATTTGTAGTTGTGCGCCTTGGAAGGCTTGTGACATCTGGTCAGACTGGCTAATTGCACCTGTGACGATGTTAGCTTCTGCCGCATCACGCGCCCTTCCTTGTTCTTTAGACTCAGCGAGTGCCGCTAACTTGAGTGCGCGTTCTTGCTCTGCTTTAGCCGCCGCGATAGGTGCTAGTTTTTCAGAAAGGACACCACCGCCTTCGATTGCCGCGCCGAGCAAGTTCTTATCTGACTGTGCAATGGCCTGACCTGCTTGAGCAAGTGCAAGATACGCTTGCAGTTGAGCTTGGTTATCATCGCCCGCGCCAAGCATATCTTGGTACTCTTTAAGCAGTTCTGCCGAAGTTTGTTTTTGAGGCAAGTATTGCTCTAGCAACCCACGGTTACGAGCAATTAGTTGTTCAGGTGTTTGTTTTTGAGGCATATATGGCGAGAGTTGATCAAGCGTTTCCGCTGTAGTTGGTCCTGCCCCAAACTGAGCTGATTCCAAATAAGGTCTCATCAACTGCATTTGCTGATCTGCATAACTGCTGATTCTACCCATGTCAACACCTTGCAAATTAGGGCGAGTGTTTGTTTCTACATACGGTAAGTCTAACGTGGGTATGGCAGGCCGAGGACCAACATTGAGCTGTGGTATAGCAGGAATGTTTTCTCCGTAAGGACTACTACCTGCTTGACGACGCACAGGTTGTTCACCTGTCATCATACGCATCATTGCCTCCTCCATTCCTGGAGCTTGAACAGCGGAGGCTTGGCTAAAATTTCCGGCGGGCTGTCCACCTCCCGCCTGTGGCATAGCATTAGCGATTCCACCTTCGGGGGCATTATTCTGGATCATGTCCATGATAGTAAAGGTAGGCTGAAGCATGGCTAGAACACTGGTCGGTGTTTTATTGGCATCGGTTTTACCAACATAACTCGCGAGTTCTTGGCGACGCTCTTTTTCACTGGCTTGGTCACCACGAATAGCGTTCATTGCTTCGTCTACTGTTTCTGCTGTGTCCAACTTGTCAATGGTATTTTGGGTCATACCTGCAAGTTGCGCGAACCCTTGTTCTGCTGTTGCCTGCTCTTGAGCCGGATCAACCAGACCAGAAGTAATGCCTGTTCCTACAGAACTAGGAGCAGGCATAGCCCCTGCGAACATCGGGCGGTTCATTACACCATTAGCCATTAAACAATCCCCGCTTTATTTGCCGCACCGTAAAGACCAAGACCTGTTGCCGCACCACCAACAACCTGATTCAACAGGCTAGGCTGAGGTGCTGTAGAAACGCTGAGCGTTTGTTGCGTCGTAGGCGCACCACGCAAGATATCACTGTAGAAGCCGAGACGTTGATATGGCTCGTAAATATCTTGCATCTGGGTTTGCCGTTGCGCTTCCAGACCTTGTTGAGCAACTTGACGTTGTTGTTCGCCAAGCGTTGAAAGAGTTTGTATATCTTGACGGCCGAGATTAGAACCAAGTTCACCGAGTGCCGCTTGCTGTACGCCGAGCTGACCAAGCTGACCTGCCGCCTGTACACCAAGCTGACCGATACCCAGACCTGCTTGCTGAGAACGTTGCTGACCTTGCTCGTAAGCAGTCATTGCCGCTTGTTGCGCTTGCATAAAGTTTTCTGCTTGCGCTCTTGCCAAAGCATCGGCACGGTTGCGGTTGAGTTCAGACTGTTCAATCGCCGCACGGCTACCACCGAACGCACCCGCTTGAGCTTGTCTTTGTCCCAACTGTGACTGCTGTATGTTGTACGCACGGTTGATTTCATTTGCAACCGCTTGTTGATACGGATTCATAAACGCCGCCGCTTGGCTTGGATCATACTGACCCATAGAACCTTGCAGATTAGCAATAGCCTGTGGCTGTGTAGCAGTGAGGCTACCAATACCGCTTGTAAACGCGCTCTGTGCGCTTTGAAGGTACGGTTGGTAAGTACCTACCCCTTGCGTTGCTAGATTCGCCGCTTGCGTTTGCATGGGGTCTAGCCCTGCCGCTTGAATAGCAGGTAAACCACCTGTAGGCTCTGTTGCTGTTAGAGCCTTGGCTTGTTCCATGAGGCCAATTTTATAGGCCTCAATTCCGGGGGCTTCGCGTTGGATTATCTCTTGGGTTTCTGTCGCCATTACACAGCCCTCTGTTCAAAATCACGCATCATTGAATACATTTGCTGTGCGCCTTTTCTTCTGTCACCGCCACCCGCGCCGCGTACAGCCCGAGCGTTCATCACAAATTCACCGTCACTTAGCAACGCAGGTATTGAATCACTGGTTGGTGTTCCAGGACCAACGATTTCACCACCGCTTGCCGCCCGAATATATGGGTACATTGCTCTGTTGTACCCACCAAGAGCGAGATCAAACGGGCTAGTGTTTGCCGGAGTTGGTGTGTTGGTCGCTACAGGAGCAGTATTTTGAGCAACCGTTTGTGCAATCGTTTGCCCAGAACCACTACCTGATGTTCTTACTGCAGGAGGCATAAAGGTTGGGTCTTGGTAATACGGGTTACGTCCGTAGAAGTCAGAGCCAAAGCCGTACTTTTCAGGGTTCTGTGCATAATAATCTTCACCCGTAGGCATATCTGCAATAGACCCATCTTCTGGCTGTTCGCCAAACACACCTAAAACTGCACCATCGGTAGCATAATCTGCACCAACTGCCGCCGTAGTTCCTGCCGCCGCCAAGGGAAGATACTTTTCTACTATGCTAGGAGCTAGAGCAACCTTGGCCTTTTCAATAGCAGAGGCTTGTATTGCCGCCGTATCAATCGGTGCGGCCTGCAACCCTGCATTTACAAGAGACTCGTTTACTTTAGTCGCCGCCACGATATCTGCGTTGGCAATTTCAACGGCCTTGTTTGCAATCGCATCAGGTGTTGGTTGGATACTTGGACGACTTGGACTCATGTAGTCACCGTAAAACTCTACTGGACCATAATTATCTCCAGGCATCACGGCTTTCTTAACATCACCAAAGAATGTTTTCGGTTCTCCAGGAGGTGTTTGTGTGAGGTCTACGCCTGTACCACCTGTATCTGGGCTAATGGGATATTGTTCTGCCCCTGTTGGTTGCACAGGAGCAGTCTGCACAGGAGCAAGTTGGCTCTGTGCTGTTGCGCCTTGGGCTTTGATGTTTCCAAGTGTTTGGCTGTACTGCCCGCTAAACGGATCAACAGGTGTGATTGCTTGTTTGAAGCTGAACTCACCAAGCCCTGCGGTTGGGTTAGCCATAGAGCCAAAGAACTTGCCTGAACCAAAACCTTGGCTACCACCAAAGGCGACGTTACCAAGCCCTGCCAGACCGCCGGAAATAACAGCAGACTTCAACGAGTCTTTGAAACTTCTTCCTGAAATGAGGTTGCCTGCCAAACTACCGATTCCTGTAGCAAAAGCGATAGGCATGGCAGGCAATAAGAAAGGAGCGGCAATCGGGAGGACTATTGGCGCAACTTTCTTGACGACGTTAACGACCTTTTTAACAGCCTTCTTAACGCCTTTGAAAATCTTTTTAAGGAAAAACTCTGGTTTACCTGTGACGGGGTTGAGACTGTTGAGCTCGCTACCTACAATGTAACGCTCTGGCTCAATACCCATTTCTTCAAACTGTTCCCACAACATGCTTTTGAGGCGGGGGTTGCTCTCCAAAACTTCCATGGGAACCATTGTTTCGCCTTCTGCGGCGTGAACAATGTAAGTGTCGCCATTACGCCCGAACTCTGCCAGAATATCGGCGGCATCACTGTACTGCTGAATACCCCCTTCCGGAACCATCGGGAGTTCTTGAACTTCATATCCTAAAGAGGCAACACCTTGCATTCTATCCACCTTAATGTTGTATCGGGCGATATGCAGGGTCGCGAAGCCTGATCTGCGCTGTATTCATAGTACTCATAACAGTCAAAACTCGCAACCTTAACCTACACCACCACCGAGCGCATGAGGCACGGTTACTTTTATTTCCACATGCTTAGATTCGTTACCTGTCCACGGGTTACCGCAGTCAGGACAATTACCGCTTGGATAGCTCAAAATTTCTTCTGGTGTATCCACTAAGTTGCCGCAACCTTCTGTGGCACATTCGATAATGTCTCGGCTTGTACTAGGCGACCACCGAGAACCATCGTTCATTACCAATACTGTATCTTTCATGACGTCACCACCGTTACCGTTCCTACGGCTGTTGTTGCAGAGAAGCTACCAGAATAGACATCTCCTAAGCGTTTGATTTTGACAAATCCGTTTGCTTGAAACAGATCGCCTTGCTCTAATATGTTTGCCACACCATCACTTGGCATGTCTTGAATGTTCAATACGGGGTTGCGTTGCTCATCAATAACACGGTCTAAGTTACGCGCTAATTGGTTGACATAATTAGCGTCATAAACCCTAGGAGCAACGGGCAATATGGTACGAATAACCTTGGTTGTCATCTTCTACCATCTTGCTGAACTTCTAAACGAGGCGCACCAATACGCCATTTAACACCTGTCGTGTCGTTTTCAACACGGAAAGACATTTGCCTGCCGCGAGCACGAACATACACTTCTTCTGTGTATTGCTCTACAGGAGTAGCAACAGACCGAGTAACTGTGCCACTAGCAGAGGTACTGTACGAGCCCCCGCTAAAATCGCGGCTTTTCATAGTTAGTGTCACAACAGGACTACTCACAGTAGACCCACTAAAAGTAAGGTCAGGCAATATTCGCCTAATCATCATAAACTGGTAACCTTCGCCTATATCAAAATCACTAGACTCAATATAAGCATCAATCGCACTGGCAGGAGAGGTACTGCCATCGTCTAAACCAAACTCGTGGTTATATAAGAAGTTATCTGTACTGGTTGCCTGTGGATAACTGCGCTGACCACTTGCTCTATCGTTCCAAGCGGTGCGCTGTAGAGTACCGTAATACCAAACTTGTTCGGCATAGTTATACACAACATAACGATCAATTTCATCCGAACCAGAGCTACAGTAATACCACCAGATTTCACTCTGGCTTGCTAGACTACCTGCGTGAAACTTGAACGACTGGTTACGGTTCATGTCGCTAAACACATAATCCCGTACAGAACAAGGGATAGGGGTTACACGACCGTCGTACACATAGAAGTTTTCTTGCCCCATCCAAAACACAAGATCGTTCACACCGATTGCGGTATTCGGACCTGCGATACGAATGTTGTCTGCTAACAGAGCTGTGCCGAAAGTATAAGGTGCGCCAACAAACTGTACAGAGTGCAGGGTATGGTCAGTAAACACAAGTATCTGGCGGCTTGTACGAACAGCCGTAACAATCTCACTGCCTTGTGATAACCGTAAATCACCTGCTGTGTTTTCTGCGGTAGGTCTCCAATCTGTTAAGCTCTCTTGGCTTGACCAACGGATCAACAGTGGGTCTTGGTTTGCACTACCTATTGCGTTCGCGCCAAAACATAAAACATGGCGGTCAACTTCAGACACCAATACTTTGCGAGCTACAACAGGCACATCACTTGCTCCAGACAAAGAGCTAAGAGCTACTGCACGAGTGCTAGTACCACCTGTTGCATCCCAGTAATAAATAGTGCCGTCAGCAATGTTACATATAAGGTCTTCACCAAAGTCATCCGCAAACCATAGGCGTAGTGTTTGCCCAGAAAGTGAACCTGCGCCGCTACCCCAAGTAAAACGACCCCAAGTGCCTGCGCCCCATCCGGGACCAAGAATAGAGGAGTTTAGTCCTGTAGCAATTAAGAATACACACTGCCCAGAGGCTCCGCCACCAAAAACACTACCTGCGGTAGCTGAGCCAGTCGTGGCAATAGTGAAAGTTGTTGTGGTTGGTACAGACTGTATTTCAAACTCATTATTGAGTTCAGCCGCCGTAATACCATCTGTATCTGTTAGACCACTGAGTATGATGTAGTCACCTACCGAAGCCCCGTGTGCAGAGGAAGTGGTTACAGTGACTGTGCCGCTCCCTGCACCGCCCGTTGTTTCAATAGGGTCTGTGCCTAAGCTGACAGTTGCACGGATCGGAGTAATATCACTTAATGCACCTGAGTCTTCTAGGTAGATTTTAGCTTCACTACCCATGAACAATAGATTCTGACTAGCCAGTGTGGTGAAGTCGTGTAACTTACGGACTGTGCCTATAAATTCAGTAGAACCAGTTTTTGACCATCCACCAATACGCTCCGCATACCCGTATCTAAAACGGATATAGTTGCCGTCGTACCAACCACCTTCGTTAGAGTAACTTGTACCCTCACGATTGATTCCTGGTTTGAACTGGAGCTTGGTTAATGGCATCTCTGTTCCTTAAATTAGATACCTAATAATCACGATACCGGAACCGCCGTTACCTCCGGGTGAGTTATTAGTTACACCATCAAAGTGAGCGCCACCGCCACCGCCACCGCCGGTGTTGGCTGTTCCATTTTCTCCGGTTTCATTGCCGTCTGCACCCCCTTGACCGCCACCGCCAGCGCCACCGGCGGATCGAGTTGATGATGTTGTATCACCGTAGTTACCGCCACCGCCGCCTCCGGCATAAGTAACGGAAGAGCCTGTGATAGATGAAGATAATCCATCCCCGCCGGGACCGACGCTGTTAGAGCCACTCGTCCCTGCGGCTCCGGCTCCACCGCCACCGCCACCGTAATAATTTGGTCCGCCACCAGTCGAACCACCACCCGCATTACCTTGTCCAGAGGCCGCAGACCCACCAGTTGTTGCAAAACGGCCAGCACCGCCCCCACCAGAGCCACCAGCCAAGCCGTTCCTAGAGTCACCTGCGCCGCCTCCGCCGCCTCCAGTAGAGGTTATAGAATCAAAGACAGAATCTTGCCCGTTAGTTCCATCCTCCGCACCGCTAGTTCCCGGTCCACCAGTTATGGCTCCGCCCGCACCTCCGCCGCCAACTGTAACGGTGTAAGATCCCGTGGTAACAGAAAATCCGGTCGCTGTTCTATATCCACCTGCGCCGCCACCCCCTGCAAACCTAGAGCCGCCCCCGCCGCCACCTGCAACGACTAGGTATTCAACTGTTCCAGAACCTGATGTTACTTCAAATGTACTGGAAGAAGTGAATGTGTGGATTTTGTAACCACCTGATTCCGTAACGTCACCGCCAGTTGCAACAAACACATTAGATAATACTCTCCATGCTCCACTACGGTATTCTTCAGTGACACCGTCAGTGGTGTTGTACCGAATCATCCCGTTGACAGGAGAAGATGGACGTTGAGCAGTCGTACCCGCAGGCAAATAAACCGCATCGGTTTTTGAATCAGGGCTAATTCCAGATAGGCCTCGGGCTTTTGTCATTTCAAATTACTCCGTAACTTGTACCCAACCCGCTGTCTTAGGGTCAGCGGTATCTGCTTGGTAAGCATCTTCATCCCAATAATAACGATTGTCGTCATCAGGCATTGCGATAGGTGCTTCCCAGAGGCACGATGTTTCGTTGAGTGTCCACGATGCGAATGGCTGTGGGGGAATGAACGCATCCTTTGTGGCGTCGTATGAATAGCCAATGCCTGCATAGTTTTTACGCTCGCGGGCTTCATCACCTGTGACGACTGACTGGTCTGCCGCAGGCTCGTTGGTTGCTGGATCATAGTAGACGCCACCACGCATGTTGTAGCTGGTCTTAACCCAATGACCCGGTGAGTCATCGACAAAGTTGTCGAAGAATTCTTGTTCAGCAACAATGACTCGTGTCACGATGCCGTTCTGTACTTTTGCAAAATGTGCCATGTTGTTTCTCCTTTAGGCCGTATATGATCCAGATGCCGTAAACGTCATTATAGTGTCCGAACCATCTGTTGTTACTGTTGGTGATCCTGTTGTCGTACCTGTATACCGTACTGTGGGTATGCGAATAATAACAACTCCCGATCCACCTAACGTACCATCGACAGAAAAGTTACCGCCACCACCACCGCCAGTGTTAACAGTTCCGGCAGTTGCATTAGTACCCGAAGTTCCTGCTCCATCGCCACCACCACCGTTACCGCCCGTTCCTGCGGATCTGCCCGTTCCTGCGTATGGACAACCGCCACCTCCTCCGGCGCGGAAAACACTAGATCCAGTTATTGTTGACGCAACACCAACACCACCGTTACCACCATTCCAAGGACTGGCGACATTAGCACCCGCCGCGCCTGCTCCACCGCCTCCAGAAGAGGCCGAGCTAGTGGCTGAACCACCACCGTTACCACCGTTGAACCCTTGCCCCGCAGTACCGGAACCACCAGTGTTTACTGAGTCTCTACCGGAACCACCACCAGATCCACCATCACCACCCGCATTAGTGTTTGCTGAACCACCACCGCCACCGACAGAGGTTACTGTAGTAATGTTGCTACCAGAAATATATGAATCACCACCATTACCGGCGACTCCTGTTCCGGAAGAAAGGCCTGCGGCACCACCTGCCCCGACTTCTACTGTGTAGGCTACTCCCGGACTAAAACTAAGAGCTGTTTCTGCGCTTGCCCCACCACCAGAGCTTTCTGAATTATATGATGCGCGATACCCTCCGGCTCCGCCGCCGCCAGCCAAGCTTTTTCCGCCGCCGCCGCCGCCGCCTGCAACAACGATGTATGACGCTGAATAATCTTTTGTAAATGGTCCCGACCCATCGCCAATATTTGTCCAAACATTGTCGTTTGTTGTGGCATCAGTGCAAATGTAGGCTTCGCCAGAGGTCGAGTTAATCCAAATCGCGCCCACCGCTCCTGGATTTGTGTTGTAAGCTGGGTCACTTGAGCTAGAAGTAATACCGTTTAAGCCTATTTTGCTAATCGCCATGTGATACCCCTACGCCGTATAAGTGCCAGATGAAGTGAAGATCAGGATAGTGTCCGAACCGTCAGTTGTGACTGTAGGAGAACCTGTTGTTGTTCCAGAATATGACACGGTCGGCATTCTTAAAATCACAACACCCGAGCCGCCGTCGAAAGGTCCGCCAGTTCCGCCACCGCCGCCATAACCGCCGCCGCCACCGCCAGTATTAGCGCCACCGTCAGAGCCTACCTTTGTTGTTCCGTTGTATGCACCAGTTCCGCCGCCACCAAGACCACCGTCGCCACCGAAGTTACTAAAGTTACCGCCACCGCCACCGCCACCGAAGTACAGTATCGAAGAGTCTACTTCGCCTACAGAAGCCGAAGTTGCCTGAGCTGTTGAAATAATCGTAGAAGTTGTGCCTACGCCACCAGCACCAGACACCCCGCCACCGCTTGAGTTACCGCCAACTGCTCCCGTGCCGCCACCGCCACCGCCACCCGCGTTGTTGCCAGCACCAGCACCATCAGCAGTACCGCCGCCAAAACCTTGTCCTGTAGTACCAGAACCTCCGGCATAGCTGTAGATACCACCGCCGCCGCCGCACCCGCCACTAGCACCGACACCAAAGTAATTTCCGCCACCGCCACCAAGACAGGACACTGTTGTTATATCTGACCCTGCAAGCGAGGAATCTGAACCACTAGCACCCGGATCAGACCCCGCTGTACCACCTGCTCCGACTGTTACCGTATAGACGGTACCGGGATTAAAGGTGAGAGCTGTCAGAGAAGAAGAAGCTCCGCCGGAGGGGTCTGTGCTGTAGGACGCTTTTAAACCACCAGCCCCGCCGCCACCAGAACGGTCAGTAGCACCACCAGCCCCGCCGCCTGCGACTACTAAATAATCGACAGAATAGGATGGTAAGATATTTGTAGTTCCAGTGCCTACGTTAATCCATATATTCGCGTCAGTTGTCGCGGCTTTACAGACATACATTTGACCCGTAGATGTATTAATCCAAACAGTGCCAACTCCGCTCGCAGGGTTTGTATTTGTTGCGGGAGCACTTGAACTTGAAGTGACGTTGTCTAAATCACCGATGTCTACACCGGAAATAGGTGTGGCATTATTAAAAGTTACAGTGCCGTCAAACGTACCACCCGTTGTAGCCGATACCGTATCAGCT
>Ga0222718_10001043_pt1 | contig 27919 bp, 30 predicted proteins | sample C33_27DmetaG_FD_165045 | JGI IMG/M metagenome (GOLD analysis project Ga0222718, IMG submission 165045) | Estuarine water microbial communities from San Francisco Bay, California, United States - C33_27D | ecosystem: Environmental > Aquatic > Marine > Unclassified | place: USA: California...
ATTCTAGGAGACTAACATGGCAACCATATCAGATTATGTGCTAGACGCTGCGCTGACCAAGCTGGACACCGAAGCGGATCGCATTGACATTACCTCACAGGAAGCAACGACATACGCGGAAGCGACAAGCACATACACGCTTGGCAATTCTACGTCTTTGTCTTTTGGCGCACCACAGGATGGCGATACATCAGGGCGCAAGGTAACGGCGGCAGCGATTACGGATGGCACTGTAACAGGATCAGGCAGCGCAACACACTTTGCGATTGTTGACGTATCTGCGTCACGCCTGCTTGCAACGGGTTCTCTGACAACACCTCAGAGCGTTACATCTGGCAACTCATTTACGATTGCTGCGTTTGACGTAGAAATTCCTGACCCAGCATAAGGTGACGCATGGTTAAGCTAGTCAACAGGGCCAAGATGACAACCAGCACAACTGGTACTGGCACAATTACTCTGGCGGCTGCTGACACGGGCTACCAGACATTTGCGGATGCTGGGGTAACGGATGGCGAGATTGTTCGCTACGTTATTGAGGATGGTGATAATTGGGAAATCGGAAGCGGTACTTACACTGCGTCTGGTACAACACTTTCACGCACTGTGAGCGAGAGCAACAATTCGGGTTCAGCTATTACGTTAAGCGGATCGGCGAAGGTGTTTATCTCAGCAACGTCTGAGGACTTAGCCTTAGATGAAGATTATGGACTTATAACTGGCACTGTTGGGTCGGTGGATGATTACGGAGCGTTGGCATAATGGCAAAGCAAGTACAATTTAGACGCGGCACAACTTCTCAGCATAGCACGTTTACGGGTGCCGTGGGTGAAATCACGGTAGATACAGATAAGGATACAGTCGTTGTTCACGATGGTTCTACGGCTGGTGGTGTTCCGCTTGCAAAGTCTAGCGAATTATCGGCGAAAGTTGAGAGCCTAGCCGATCTTGGCGTTACAGCATCAGCGGCAGACCTGAATAAAACTGATGTCACAACCCTTGGCACCGTAGAAGCGTCCAAGGTTGTCACTGCGGATGCGAATGGCGATGTTACGTTTCCTGATGGTGAGAAAGCGTTGTTTGGTACTGGGTCTGATCTTCAGATTTATCACTCTGGTTCTCAGAGTGTTATAGCTGATGCGGGTACAGGAAATTTACTTATTCAAGCGGATGAACTTCTTATCCAAAACACTGCTGGGGATGCTAATTATATTAGATGTGTGTCTTCTGATGAAAGTGTACAACTTAGATTTGCAAACTCAACCAAACTCGCCACCACCTCCACAGGCGTAGACATTAACGGCGAACTAATTGCCGACAGCTACAACGAAACCTACGCAGCGGTTACATCAACCACCAACGCCACCACGGTCAACTGCGAGGCGGGTAACGCATTCAGCCACACACTGACAGAGAACACCACGTTCACGTTCTCTAACCCACCTGCCAGTGGCACTGCGTATAGCTTTAGCATTGAGATCATTCAGGATGCCTCTGCGTCTGGGTACACGGTCACTTGGCCTAGCTCAGTTGACTGGCCTTCGGCAACTGCACCTACGCTGACAGCGACAGCATCTGCGAAGGACGTGTTCATCTTCACAACGCGCGATGGCGGGACTACATGGTACGGATTTACTGCTGGACAAGCATTGGGGTAAACAATGGCAACTAAGAAAAAGTTACTTCAGGCAGCGGCAGGCACGGCAGCGGCAGGTGGTGCGGGTGCGCTTAACGTAGAGGATGTGTTCTCCACCTATGTCTATGAAGGGAACGGAAGTTCTCAGGTTATTGAGAATGGGATTAACCTTGGGCAGTCTTACGGTAGTGGGTCTGTAGAGTTTGAGCAGAATAGTTCTTATTTAAAACTTCCAAGTGAAATAACACTTACAGGTAATTTTACAATAGAAGCGATGGTTTGGTCTAATTCTAGCTTTACTGCTCAAAACCAAATACTTGGCTCCGATACAGGCGGTGGATCAAATTTAAATACGCAGGTGTATATACAAAACTCAACAAACTATCTTAGCCTATACGACAACAGTACGGCTCACAGAAGTACTAGTGCAGTGCCGCAAGACCAGTGGGTTCACATAGCAATTACACGGTCTGGTTCTACCGTTACTTTTTACATTAATGGCACAGCAAGTGGTACTTCCTCAACATCTGCTACTATAGCTATTTGGGCTGTAGGGGCTTTAATTGCAGGGCCATCTGTTTATGAAGATTATTATGGCTATCTAAGTAATGTAAGGGTTGTTGATGGTTCCGTTGTTTATACAGGTAATTTTACTGCTCCAACATCTAATTTGACAGCGATTACAAATACTGAACTATTAACATGTCAGGGTGATAGTCCCTTTGTAGACAATAGCAGTAATGCCTATACCCTCACACCAACTAATACCCCTATAGCTAAATCCTTCGGCCCCTTTGACGCAGCCGATGCTGGCGAAGGTGGTTTGGTTTGGATTAAGAGTAGAAATGCTGCGGAAAATCATAATATTTACGATACAGAAAGAGGTTCCCCTAAGTTTTTAGAAAGCAACACAAGTGACGCAGAAAATTCTGGTGGGGCTTCTGGTTTCAATGGGTTTAACAGCAATGGTTTTTCTTTAGCAACCAATGATAGTGACACAAATAACAGCAGTAATGAATACGTCTCTTGGACATTCCGCAAAGCCCCTAAGTTCTTTACATGTTTGACCTATAGCGGCACAGGATCAGCGCAGAATATAAGCCATAACTTAGGCTCAGTTCCTGCTATGATTATAGTTAAACGAACAGATAGTACAGCAAGCTGGAATGTTTATCACCGTGGCTTGAATGGAGGAACTAATCCGCACCAGTATGGTATGAACTTGAATACAACAGGCGCAGAGTTTGCCTCTAGTGGCTATTGGAACAATACCGCCCCAACATCAACAGAGTTTACTGTAGGAACAAGTAGCAATGCTAACGCCTCTGGCGGCACCTACGTCGCCTACCTATTCGCCCACAATGACGGTGACGGTGAGTTCGGTGATGGGACTCAGGACATTATCAAGTGTGGGAGTTATACTGGTACTGGTGCTGCTGGTAATGAGGTTGACTTGGGGTTTGAGCCTCAGTGGTTACTTGTAAAACGAACAGATGGGGCACAAGAATGGTATTTGTTTGACGTAATGAGAGGGTTAATAGTAGACGGCCCTAATTATTCCCCAGATGCCTATCTTATCTCAAATGGAGCAGATGCTGAAAATATTTCTTTCCCATTCTTTTCGCCAACAGCTACAGGCTTTGTAAGTAAGGGTGGAAACGCAAACAACTCTGGTGGGACATTCATCTACATAGCCATACGCCGTGGCCCAATGGCGGTGCCGACTGATGCGACTGATGTGTTTGATGTTCAAACATACACAGGGAACGTAACAGCCAACAGGAAATTTACCACAGGTTTTGCAATAGACACAAACTTAATATTGGAGCGTGATGGTGGTTTAGGTGGCATGGGTTCACGTTTGATTGATGGTATGCATATGACATCATCTACTGATGTAAGTTATGATAGTCTAACAGATTGGATTGATTATGACTACAATGACGGATTTGAATTACCAACAGCTTATGGTCAGTCTAATTCTAATGGTGACAGTTATGTAACCTACAGTTGGCAAAGACGCCCCAACTTCTTTGATGTCGTTGCTTACACGGGGACGGGATCAGCTAGAACTGTAAGCCATAACCTTGGTGTTGCACCTGAGATGATATGGGTAAAGCGTAGAAGCAGTGCTGAAGATTGGTTAGTATACCACAGTTCTACAGGTAATGAGGCGGGTACAGGCTTAAATGAAACAGCGGCAACGTATACAGGAGTATCTGCCTATTGGAACAGTACAACACCCACTGACACTGTGTTCACAGTTGGAACGCACGGTAGGGTAAATACAAATACTGAAACCTACATAGCCTACCTATTCGCAAGCGTAGATGGTGTGTCTAAGGTGGGGAGTTATACTGGGACAGGTGCAGCACAGAACATTGACTGTGGGTTTAGCAGCGGTGCTAGGTTTGTGTTGATTAAGAGAACTGACAGCACAAGTCCTTGGTGGCTTTGGGATAGTGAACGAGGGATTGTTTCTGGAGCAGAGCCGTTTTTTGATTTAAACAGTAATGCGGGGGAGACTACAGGTATTGATTGGCTTGATCCTTACAGTTTGGGGTTTTCTCTCCCTGCCAGTGGCAACAACAATGTATCAAGCGCAAGTTATGTTTTCTACGCAATCGCATAATCAAACTCATATGAAAGGATCAATCTAATGAGTGCAGTAAAAGACATAACAGGGCAGCGGTTTGGAAGCCTAACAGTTTCTAAGCGGCATGGTTCTGTGAATGGTCGTGCTGCTTGGTTGTGCGCCTGTGACTGCGGTTCTGAATATGTAGGCACAGGTAAAGAAATGTTGTCTGGCAGGGTAACGTCTTGCGGTTGTGGTTTAACTAGAAGCAATCGCAGGGCAACACACGGTAAGTCAAAGACTAAGATTTATTCTGTGTGGACTAACATGAAGTTGCGTTGTGAAAACCCATCAGATGCATCCTATCAATGGTATGGTGCAAGAGGTATTGCGGTGTCAGACGAATGGTTTAAATCATTTGATGCTTTCTATGCGGATATGGGGGATGCCCCAGAGGGGTGTTCATTGGATCGTATTGATGTTGATGGGCCTTACTCTAAGGAAAACTGTAAGTGGGCCACAACGGCAGAGCAGTCACGCAATCGTAGAAATAACAGGAACATTACGATTGATGGTGTAACAAAGATCATGTCAGATTGGTGCAGTGAGAACGGCATTGAACCAAGCACTGCATTAAAACGAATTAAAAGCGGTTGGGATGCTCAAGTAGCAGTTAGTCAACCAACCAATCATCAAGCCTAGAGGAGAATACTATGGGCGAATATCGTAATAGAACTACTGGCGTTGTAATGACGCAAGGACAGATCAGGGCAGCTAACCCCAATATGTCCTTACCTCGTGTATGGAAAGCAGCAACCCTAGACGCACTAGACCTAGACCCAGTGCTAAAGTCACCTGCGGCTACCACCACAGCATACCAAACGTCTGTGCGTGATGGTGTTGTCCAAGATGCTAACGGTAACTGGGTGGAGAACTACGTTGCTCGTGACATGTTTGCAGACACCACAGAGGATGGTGTTACGACAACCAAGGCAGAACACGAAGCTGCATATCAAGCAGGTTTAGATGCTAAAGTTGCTGAAGGTCATCGTACTACTCGTGATAAGCTACTAGCTGATACTGATTGGACACAGATGAACGACAGTCCACTGACGAATGAAGCTAAGACTGCATGGGCTACGTACCGTCAGGAACTACGTGACCTAACTGACCTAGACGCATGGCCTAACCTAGCAGACGAGGACTGGCCTGTAGAACCGTAAGGACATAACATGGCAAAGCAAGCGTTAGACCAGATACGGCAAGCGGCTGAGAATGATCTAGAGTTCTTTATTCAGTTGATTGCCCCACAGCAGATCTTAGGGGATTGCCATAAAGAGGTCATAGAATGGTGGACAAGAGAGGACGCACGTAACTATCAGCTTCTTCTCTTTCCACGTGACCACGGTAAGTCAAGGCTTATTGCTTACAGGGTAGCATGGGAACTAACTAAAGACCCTACACTACGTATCCTGTATATCTCTGCTACAGCAAACCTCGCTGAGAAACAACTTAGTTTCATTAAAGGTATCCTTACCTCAGAAATCTATAGACGTTACTGGCCTGAACACATCCACGCTGAAGAGGGTAAACGTACACGGTGGACTAACTCAGAGATCAGCTTAGACCACCCACTACGTAAGCAAGAAAACGTCCGTGACCCTAGTATCTTTACAGGTGGTCTGACTACATCACTGACAGGTTTACACTGTGACATTGCTGTACTTGATGACGTAGTTGTAGCTGAGAATGCTCTTACCCTAGAGGGCCGTAACAAGGTAGCAAGTCAATACTCATTGCTTTCATCTATCGAAGGTGCTGATGCTAAAGAGTGGGTAGTAGGTACACGGTATCATACTAAGGACTTGTACAATGATCTGATGGAGATGAAAGAAGTTCTCTATGATGATCAGGGCGAACAGGCAGGTGAAGATCAGATATACGAAATCTTCGAGAAGCCTGTAGAGAATCGTGGTGATGGTACTGGTGAGTTCCTATGGCCTAAACAACAACGTAAAGATGGTAAGTGGTTCGGGTTCGATATAGCTACACTCGCTAAGAAACGTGGTAAGTATCTCGACAAAGGTCAGTTCAGAGCACAGTACTACAACGATCCTAGTGATCCAGATAACGTACCTGTAAGTAGAGACAAGATACAATACTTCGATAGGAAGCACGTAGCCTTAGACAATGGGTTCTGGTACTACAGAGGTAACAAACTAAACCTATTTGCTGCTATTGACTTTGCGTTTAGTACGAGAGCTAAAGCTGACTACACTGCCCTAGTTCTTGTAGGTGTAGACGCAGATAATAATGTTTATGTTCTAGACATCGACAGGTTCAGAACAGAACGTATATCAGAGTACTTCGATCACATCTTTGATATGCACGACAAGTGGTCATTCCGTAAGCTACGAGCAGAGGTTACTGTTGCTCAGATGGCTATCGTGAAACAACTAAAAGAGTTAATTAAGGAACATGGTCTAGCACTAAGCATTGACGAGTTCAGACCTAACAAACAACAAGGTAATAAACAAGAGCGTATTGCTGCAGTTCTAGAACCTAGATATGACAACCTTCAGATGTGGCACTACAGAGGTGGTAACACACAGTATCTAGAGGATGAATTATCTAGTAGGAACCCACCGCACGATGACGTTATCGACGCTCTAGCATCTGCCGTAGATATGGCTGTGCGTCCAACTCGTAACCTTAACAGGAAACGTGATAGCAATATTGTCTGGGCGAATAGCCGTTTCAGAGCAGGGAGTAGGTAATGAACACTATTGATATTGAAAATCTTATTGATCCAGACAACCTTGCTGTAGACATTGCAGATAAGTGGAGACTGTGGCATCAACTACGTCATCATTGGGTTGAAGGTACTAAGGAGTTACGTAACTACGTATACGCTACGGATACTACAACTACTGCTAACGCAATCCTTCCTTGGTCTAATACAACGACTACCCCTAAGATTACACAAATCGCAGATAACTTACATGCTAACTACTTCGCTACGTTGTTTCCACAACAGAAGTGGATGAAGTGGGAAGCTGATACACGTGACGCTAATCGTAAAGAGAAACGTCAAGTAATCCAAGCGTACATGGAAAACAAAGTACGTCAGTCAGGTTTTGTGAATACTACATCAGACTTGATTCAGGATTGGATTCTGTATGGTAACTGTTTTGCTATGGTAGAGTGGAATGAAGGATACTCTACTAAAGAAGACGGTGAGGTTATTCCTAAGTACACTGGTCCTAAAGTAGTACGTATATCACCCTACGATATTTGTTTTAATCCAACAGCATCATCATTCGAAGACTCGCCTAAGATCATTAAGAGTATTAAGTCTCTTGGTGAGATTAAGCGTATGATTGATGCAGACCCTCGTAATGATTACTTGAAAGGCGTATTCGAAAAGATGATGTCTGCTCGTAAGAATGTACGAGGAACAGACGGTCATTTCGAAAAGGCTGAAGGTTTTATTGCTGATGGTTTCACTAGCATTGAGCAGTACTACGAATCAGACTACGTAGAGATTATGACATTCTATGGTGACATCTACGATCAAGAGTCTGGTGAGTTAATGTCAGATCGTGTGATTACTATTGTAGACCGTGCTCATGTACTAGACAACCAAGAGAATCCATCATGGATGGGTAAGGCTCCTATATTCCATAGTGGTTGGCGTAACCGTCCTGACAACCTATACGCAATGGGTCCACTAGATAATCTTGTAGGTATGCAGTACCGCATTGATCACCTAGAGAACTTGAAAGCAGATGTGTTTGATCAGATCGCTTACCCTATCTTGAAAGTCAAAGGTGACGTAGAGGACTTCGACTTCGAACCTGGTGCTCGTATATACATGGGCGAAGAAGGTGATGTAGGCTACATGGCTCCTGATGCTACTGCGCTAAATGCAGACATGCAAATACAAGTCTTAGAGAATAAGATGGAAGAGATGGCAGGTGCTCCTCGTCAAGCTATGGGTATCCGTACCCCAGGTGAGAAGACTGCATTCGAAGTACAGACACTACAGAACTCTGCATCTCGTATCTTTGAACATAAGGCTGCACACTTCGAGCGTACATTCCTAGAACCTATCTTGAATACTATGCTTGAGAACGCTCGTCGTTATATGAATAGAGCAGATACCATTCGAATACTAGACGATGAACGTGGCTTCTCTAAGTTTCTTGAGATTACTAGAGAAGACCTTACATCTACAGGTAAGATTGTTCCAGTGGGTGCAAGACACTTTGCTGAACGTGCTCGTAGATTGCAGAACCTGATACAGATGGCAGCAGTAAAAGCACAAGACCCTACTGTTGCACCACACTTGTCAGGTAAAGAACTAGCTCGTATCATTGCATACGAATTAGGTGAGCCTACATTGTACTCTGAAAATGTAGCAGTGTCTGAACAAATGGAAACACAATCTATGGCTCAAGACTTACAAGCAGCCAACGAACAACGGCTGATGGAGTCTGCAGAGATGGGAATGTTATAAGGAGTTTATCATGCCAGCAAAAGGTCAACCGTACAAGAAAAAAGGCGGTAAGAAAAAGTAATGCACTCAGCTTGGACAAAAGGTCTAAGGGGTGAGGAAAAAGCCAAGCGCATCGAAGAAGTATTGTACTACAAGAATACCTTTGATGACTTGCAAGATGTTATCGAACAGACTCTATACAAGAAAGAATCTGTTCGTGACTACGGCCCAGGATGGGTTGAAAAACAAATAGCAGTGAATGAGTACAATGCTGCTCTAGATGATCTGCTAAGACTAATAGACCTCAACCGTAAGGATCATAAAGAATAATGTCAGTTTTTGATGAAGACAAGTCTGTAGCCACCCAACCACAGGAGACTCAGACACAAACCGAGACTACGCAGCAAGAAACCTCACCACAGGAATCTTACTTGCAGAAGCTCGTAGAGACACGTGGTGAGAACTGGAAAGACCCCGAAGTACTTGCTAAAGGTAAACTTGAGGCTGATGCCTATATCAAGAACCTTGAGGATCAACTTGCAAATATGCGAGAAGATTTATCTAAGCAAGACTATGCGGCCCAGTTGTTACAACAACTAGAGACAAAGGCTTCGGCACCCACCAACGAAAATCCTCTAGAGTCCAATAACAATAATAACGGTGGCACGAATACTGAAGGTAACACCAACCTCGCAGTGAGTGAAGATGATTTAAAAAGCCTTGTTGAAAAAACTCTTACAGAACGTGAGAAGCAAGCTACTGTTCAGGAGAACATTCGTCAGGTGGATGTAACACTTGAAGAAATCTACGGAACAGAAGCACGTAACGTACTCGTTAACAAGTCGCAAGAGCTTGGAATTAGTATGGAGCGTATGCAAGAACTTGCATCTGAATCTCCCTCTGCTTTCTTTGCTTTGCTAGGAGAGAAGCAACAGACCTTTAAGCCTATAACTCAAGGGTCAGTTCGCACAGAGTCTGTAGGGACAACAACTGGCGGTGAGCGTGATTTTAATTACTATCAGAAGCTTCGCCGTGAGAATCGTAACCTATACTACACACCAAAGGTACAACAACAGATGATGGAAGATCGTCAACGCCTTGGTAATAGGTTCGGTATTTAATCACAACTTTAAATAAGGAGAGTCAGTATGTCTATGACAACTGGTAATGTTTCTCTCTTAACTCGTGCAGAGGTATGGTCGGGCGAGCTAAAAGAGATTCTACGTGACGAGATGATGGCACAACGCTACGTGCGTATGCTTGAAGGTTTCCCAGATGGTGACACATTCAAGATTCCATCAATCGGTCAAGCGCAAGTGGACAACTACGCTGAAGATACAGCGGTTCAGTACCGTCCACTAGATACAGGTCAGTTCACATTTAGTGTTGACAAGTATCTATCATCAGCTACTTATATCACTAAGAAAGCTAAACAAGACATGTTCTACATGAACGAAATGGTTTCTCGTTTTGTTCCTGAACAAGAACGTGCTATCATGGCGCACTTCGAAACAACAACTATGGCTGCTCCAGAAGCAGGTGTTTCAGCAAACTCTAACGAGTCTATTGATGGAGTTGAGCACCGTTGGGCAGCAGGTGGTACAGGCGCAGTTATTACTGTGGAAGACTTTGCACGTGCTCGTCACGTATTGAAAAAAGCAAATGTTCCTGACCGTAACCTTGTTGCTATCGTTGACCCATCAGCAGAGTATACATTGAATACTCTACAGAACATTGCTAACGTGTCAAACAACCCACGTTTCGAAGGTCTTGTTCGTGATGGTATTGCATCTGGTATGCAGTTCGTTGCAAACGTATACGGATTCGATGTATACACATCTAACTACCTAGCTGACGTTACTGATGGTGCGTTGCCTACTGCTGCAAATGCAAACGTAGACTTCTCATCTGTAAACGGTAAAGCTAACTTGTTCTTCTCTGCGGATCAGACTGCTAACCCATTCGTGGGTGCATGGCGTCAGATGCCAGAAGTGGACTATGAATACAACAAAGACTTCCAACGTGATGAGTTTGTTACAACTGCTCGTTACGGTGTCAAGTTGTACCGTCCTGAGAACATGGTTCGTGTTGTATCGAAAACTAACGTCTAATTAAGATAAGGGGAAAGATACATGTCTTACAATAACGCAGACGGACTTCGTGTTCTAACTAACAATGATCAGGGTGCTGCAGTTGATGCAGGTAACACCGCTGTTTCAGAAGTAAAAACACTTGTAATTGATATTGCAGATGCGACTGAGCTAGGCTCTTCGGCTGCAACACCAGTAGCGAATGACCCAGTTATTCCTGCTAACTCTTACATTACAGGTGCTCACCTGTTGGTAACAACAGCCTTTACTTCAGGCGGTTCAGCAACCTTGACAATCGGTGCGTATGACTCTGCAGGTTCTGCTATTGATGCTGATGGCATTGATGCAACCATTGCACTTACAGCATTGAACGCTACAACTAAAGCAGTCGCATGTGACGGTGCTCTAGTAGGTGGCGCAGTGATGACAGGTGCTTCAGATGCATACATCAAACCTAACTACGGTACTGCAGCGTTTACTGCAGGTGCTGCTAAGTTGGTTATTACTTACATCGAAACATAATACTACTAGGTAGTCCCTTCGGGGGCTACCTTACTTGCTCTAGGAGAAACAATTAAATGGCAAACGTAAACCACTCAGCACTTACAGACCCTTATCTCCATGAGCCGAAGGGGGCATCTACTGCTAGTTCAGGAGATGTATATGTTGCAAATGGTTCAGGATCGGGTGCGTGGACTTCACGTCGATCTATGATCACTGCACACTTTGAAGATATTTCTACATCAGCAGATATTTACTTACCAATGCCCTATGCAGGTACAATCTCTAAGATACAGTCAGTAGCATCAGGAGCAGTTACAGGTGGAGATGTTACGTTTACATTCCGTAACTCTGCAGGAAACTCTATGGGAACTATTGTAGTTACTTCAGCAGGTTCTGCTGCAGGAGATGTAGATACTCTAGCTCCTTCATCTAACAATACAGTCACAGCAAGTGATTACATTAGAGTAAGTTGTGATGGCGGTGCTTCCTCACATACTGAATTGTGGTTTGTAGTTTCAGTGGATGGCTCATAATGAAAAGAACATTACTACAGATAGTACAGAACATTCTATCAGACATGGATTCTGAGGATGTCAATAGCATTAGTGACTCTATAGAAGCTGAACAAATAGCATCTGTAGTACGTGATGTTTACTACAACATGGTATCTACACGTATGATACCTGAACACCAAGAATTAGTTAAGCTTGTAAGTCTGTCTAGTTCAGCACGTCCGACACACTTTCAAGTACCCGACTCTGTAAAACGCATAGACTTCATTCGTTATAACGTAAGTACTACAAGCGATACAGAGTTTAAAGAGATACAATACATAGAACCTTTGTTGTTCTTAACCTTACACCAAGACGGTACAAATGTTGATACAGTCTACGATGTAAACGGTAACACACCATTACTTATTCGTAATGATCAGATGCCTACCTACTACACATCATTCGATGACCTGCATATCGTAATGGACTCCTATAAGAGTGACACGGATCAGATTCTAGCAGAGAACAAGACACAGGCACTAGGTCATAAGATTCCTACATTCACAATCAGTGACAACTTCACCCCAGACTTAGATGAAGTACTGTTCCCATACTTGCTTGCTGAATCTAAATCTACATGCTTCTCACTATTTAAGAGTGGTGTAGATCAGAAGATCGAACAAGCTGCACGTAGACAGAAGTCATATATGCAGAGTGATATGTATAGAGTGAAGAAAGAAAATAAAAGGCCGTACTATGGTAGACGTTGATTTCGAGATTGATTACGACAACAAAACCTTAAAGGCGACATGCACAGAAAAACTAAGCACTCCGATCCATGTAAGAAAATCACCAGATGGCTTTATATTCTTCGAGGTCCATGTAGAAAAAGGCAAGGTTCCAGGCGATTTAAGTGGAAAGTACACATCTCTAGATAACGCTAAGAAAGCTATACAAGTATACCTAAATAATATTACTCCTTCTAAGGCTGTTCGCAGAGAGGCTTTCGGTAAGGACTACGAGGAGCGTAAGAAACGAAATGCCACAGAGCCTCAATCAAAGAGCAGTTAACACCTTTATCAAAGGTTTGATCACTGAGGCAGGTGAGCTTACCTTTCCACCTGACGCATCTATAGATGAATTAAACTGTGACCTTCGTCGTGATGGTTCTCGACGTAGACGTAAGGGCGTAGAAAAAGAAACTAACTTCGAACTGTCTAGTTTTACTGTAGCAGATGATGCTGTTACCACAACAGGAACTTGGCACAACGTAGGCGGTCAGTCAGGTCTAGAGTTTTTAATATTTCAGAATGGAGATACTCTTTATTTTTATAATAAAGCAGATGTTCCATTCTCAGCTAACATTGAGACAGCTACAGTAAACTTACTTACTTATGAAGTAGCAGGTAGTGTTGGTGCATCACAGGCTAAGTGTTCTTTCGCTTCTATTAAAGGTGCTCTTGTAGTTGTATCAGAAGCTATTGATCCTATCTACATTGAACGTGACAACGTAGCAGAAACACTTACAGTTACTCAAATTGATTTCCGTGTGCGTGACTTTGAATGGCAAGGCGACACTACTACTTACTATAACGATGAAGCAAGTCCTTCAGATGAACGTAAGTATGACGCTCAGAACACAGGTTGGAACACAGGTAATGGTGCTCCTACTACTTTAACTAAACGTCTTACACACCCTTGGTATGCAGGTAAAGACTCTAGTGGTAACTATAGTGCTACCGAATGGGATAAGATATATGGCGGTACATCATTAACAGGCAATGGTCATTACATTCTAGATTTCTTTAGTAAAGACCGTGCTACTGCATCGGGTATCTCAGGACTTACTACAGAGACTGAATCTAGTAGATTTAAAACAGTAGCTAACTTTGCAGGTCGTGTTTTCTACGCAGGTCTTGATAGCTCTAAAAATACAGATGTTGTATTATTTTCTCAGATTGTAGAGAACTTAAATCAAGCAGGTGAATGTCTACAACAGAATGATCCTACCTCTGAAAACTTTAGTGATTTACTTGATACTGATGGTGGGGTTCTAAAAATATCTGGTGCAACAGGTATTAAAGTTCTTTATGTTATTGATGCTCGTTTATACATCTTTGCTGAAAATGGTGTGTGGTCTGTTTCAGGTGTTGATGACTTCTTCAGACCTACTGCATTTTCTGTTAAAAAGATTACAGATATAGGTATCGTTGATGCAGGTAGCTTTGTAGTTGCAGACGGTACTCCTTTGTGGTGGAGTAAAAATGGTATTCATACTTTAGCCTTTGATGAAAATCAAGGTAGACCTACTGAAAGTAATTTAACTATCTCAACAATACAAAGTTATTGGGATAGAATACCTACAGATTCTAAATTAAAACTTGTTTCTACATTTGATTCTTTAAACAAGCGTATATACTGGGCTTGGCCTGATAATGGAGAAACAGTAGAATCTAAAGTAAACAACATACTTGTTTTAGATACGGCGATTCAAGCATTCTATCCTTGGTATATTGAAGACGAATCAAGTAATACAGATGCTATCATTGGTCTTGAGTTCTTCTCTGGGTTCGGTGCAGGATACGCTACTCTTGATGTTGTTACAAGTAATGGGGATGACGTTATAACCTCTGCAAGTGATGATGTTGTATCTATTCAAACAGTTACAGGTATAACAGGCTCTCCTTCTATTATCACTATTATAAGAGATGGAGATACAAATAAAGTAACTATGGGTTCGTTTACTAATGATGACTTCTTAGATTGGGGTACTACAAACTATAGTTCTTTTGCTGAAGCAGGTTATGACTTCATGGGTGATCTAGTCCTAAAGAAGACTGCGCCTTATATTACAACTTACATGCGACTAACTGAGACTGCATGGGAAGGTAATGAGACTGATGGATACGCACCAGACAAACCATCATCTATGTTAGTATCTGCATTCTGGGACTTTAAGAGTACATCTTCTAGCACTGCACAACAAGCCTACAGATTTAAATCAATGCCTGTTGTAGATTCAGGAAACCTATTGGACTTTGATTATCCTGAATCAGTAATTGTTACAAGAATGAAAGTACGTGGTCGTGGTCGATCAATGCGTTTAAAGTTCGAGAGTGAACAAGGTAAGGATTTCGTTCTACTTGGATACTCAGTTCTTGGTGGAGTTAACCGTAACTTCTAATAGGAGACTTTATGTCTTACACAATTCGTGACGCTAACCAGAGCGATATAATAGATATTCTTCTTTTATGTAAACAATTCGCAAAAGAAGTACCAGACTTTCTAGCAACACCTAACATAGATACTACTAAGATAAGTAATTCACTACAAGACTTGATAGATTCTCCTTATGGTTTTGTTAAAGTTATCTGTTACAATGAAACAATAGTAGGTTCTTTAATATCAGTTGCATCTGAAATGTTATTTAATTCTAACTTAATAGCTCAGGAGTTAATGTTCTGGATAGAACCAGATCACAGAAACGGAAAGACTTCCGTAAAGATGATAAAAGAATACGTCAAGTGGGCTGAAGATATAGACTGTAGTCTTGTTAGACTTTCAACAGTTGATAAATGCACAGGTTCTAAAGCAGGTTTGCTTTTTCAAAGACAGGGTTTTTCTTGTGCAGAAGAATGTTATGTAAAGGTATTATAAAATGGCGGCAATATCAACAATCGTTCTAGCAACGGCTACTGTAGTTGGGTTATCACAAGCTTCAAAAGCAAAGAAAAGAGCAGCAGCAGCACAAGCCGAAGCTGAAGTTGTTCTAGAAGAGTCTGCAGTAAAAACTGAAGAGATTAGTGCCTTACAACAGCAGTCTACGGCACTTGCTCAAGAACAACTTGCGTTACAGAAACAGCAGATTGAAGAACAAAAGAGAGCACAACAACTTCAAGTTAGGCAGCAACGAATACAAGCAATACGACAAGCTCAGATTCAAAGGGCTAGGGTTGCTTCGGCTGCTCAAGCTCAAGGTGCTGCAGGGGCTTCTTCAGTGGCAGGGGGTGCTGCATCCATTGGTTCTAATCTAGCTGCAGGTCTTGGTTTCTCAACTCAGATGTCTGGTATATCTCAGAATATTACAGGTCTTCAGCAATCATCAGTAGACTTAGAAAGTCAGATCAAAGGTCTATATGGACAAGCAGGTGTTCTATCTGCAGAACAAGATGTTCTTATGGCAAGGGCAGGTATGCTTTCTCAACGTGCTTCGAATCAGTATAGCTTGGCTGCAGGGTATACTGGAATGGCAATGAATGCAGGATTCCAACTTGCAGGAAGTCCTTTCGGACAAACAAGATTATTCTAATAGGATTAACGAAGTGGTTGAACAGACTCAAATACAGTTTATGGATGAAGAAGAGGTTTTATCTTTCGATGAAGCTTTTCCTTCTGAAGTTCAAGAAGAATTACCTTCTGTGTCCTCTGATACACAGGATGATGAAATCTACTATGCCACTGGTCAACAGGATTTAGATGTTAATTCTGCTAAGAACCATGTACTCTTTGCTACTTCTCCTCTAAATAACTACATCAACAAAGCTCTAGATCAAAGAGCACTAGCAGAAGAAGTAGAACGAAACTACGCAAACATTGAGACTAAACAGAACGACTTTATAAACAACCCTCAGTTCTACTATGAACAGGCTCTTGCTCAAGGGGATGACTCTGTTGATCCTGTCGATCTCAAGTTAGCTATGGCACAACGTATCAGCCAAGACATCATTGCTGAGTACGAAGATCAAGAAGAAACAGGCATCATGGATCGTGCATTAGACTTTGCGTCTTATGTTATTCGTGATGTCACTATTGGTATACCTGAGAACTTAACTAAACGATCAGAGCGTTTAGGTGCTGAGTTTCTATACAAGGCTGCTGACCCTAATGTAAGCTTGAATGAGTTTGCTCAGTGGGCTAGAGGACAGATCGACGATGTTATGTCTGAAGGTCTTCGTGAGAACAATGCTAATACTCTAGCTTGGTTGAAGAGTTCTGTTCTTAACTACGGCTACGATCCTCAAGCTGATCTAGTAAAGTACATAGCAATTCTTGACTTAGTAGGTCTAGGTAGTACTGCTAAAGCAAGTCTGAAAGCAGTAGCTAAAACTGCTAAACCACGTACTATCACTGCTAAGATTTCTAGTGAAGCATCTCCTGAAGAGGCTGCAGATGTAGCGGCAGACATAGCACGGAAGCGTGTAGACCCTGTTGTTGAAGCAGACGCAGGACCATCAGCGACTAACCTACATCCCCCTGCTACACCAGTTACAGAGGGACACTATGCACGTATCTTGAAAAAGGATAAGTTAGTACAGAAACTATCTGACTTGATTAACTCAGGATCAATGGGCCGTGCTCTTACTAAGGACGAGATTGCACTAGCTACATCTAAGTTTGCTGATCGTTTTAAACAACGAGTAGGTAATCCTATCTATGATCAACCTGCTGCTGTTGATACAGGGTTCGGTAATCAGTTGCTTCGTGTAGACTTCGGTAAAGCTGCAGACGGTAACCCTTATGCGCCATTGAAGAACGGTGAAGCTCCTGCATCTGTTAAGAGATTAGCAGAACGTACAGGTGGTCAAGTCGCAAAGGTTACTAACGAAGCAGGTGAGCTAAAGGGTTATGTAGTACGTTTCGAAGAAAACCTAGATTTAAGTAAAGTATCTAAAGACAAGGACTTTACTCTAGACTACAATCCTGATGAACTATTACGTATGGAACGTGGCATTGTTCGCAAGACTATGGGACGTGTGTTCGGTAACTTCTTGATGGGTTCTACTGCCCTACGTGGTGTTGAGCGCACCAATGTATTAGCTAATTTAGGTAAAGATGCCCAAGGTGCAGTCCGTAACCTGATCGAACAAGAATACAAAAAGATAGATGCACTAACTGCTGACGAGTTTGAAGCATTAGATAGTATTACACGAGGTCTTCGTGATGGTGCAGAAGCTACAGAACGTGTGTGGTTTAGTGACCTAGAGTTTGCTAACAAGTTTAAAGCCTACACAGGTAAGCAAGCTGATGAACGTATTATCTCTGCTTACAATGCTACTGTAAGTCTTGACAATGCTCGTTACATCTTGAATGCAAACAACACAATGCGTCGATTCGTAGAGAAGGGTTATAAAACTTTAACTCTACCTAACGGTTTCAGGATTCCTTCTAAAATAATAAGCAAGGATGCACTGTCATCTGATGACTTTATTATAGACATTGCAAGTAATACTCGTCTACGTAAGTCAGAACTAGACGAGGGTGTTGACGTATGGAAACTGCATGATGATTATGAAGGTATCATGTATGCTTCACGTCCTAATAAAGTAGATGCTCTTGATCCTGGTGATGTGCTAGGCTACAACGCAGGTGGTCCACGATTTAATCCTAAAGCTAATTACTTTGTTGTAGTCGGTGACCTTGCTCGTGGTCGTGTAAAGAGTCTTATGTCTACCTTTACTAAGACAGATGCTGATACTGCAGTTGAGCAACTTAATAATATTCGTCGAGCTATCTTAGATGAAGCAGATGACATTGATGAAATCATCAAGAACAACTCTGATTGGAATCCTAGTATTCAAACACTAAAACAATTCCAAGATGAAGCTGCAAAGAATGGTTGGAATCTAAGTGACGAGTTTGAAATATCAGTAAAGCCTCGTAACCAATCAATCGAAGAAGTAGCACCTGATGATGTTTACTATCGTAGACCTTTCAGTGAGTTTGTAGAGAATGATATGCGCCGTAACGATAAGGTTCTACCTCAGTTCGGTGGCGGTCTATCTCACAACATGGACCCTATGAATAGCATCATGCAAGGTTTAGGTACTGCAGTGAACGAGTTCGCTACAAATGCCTACAACTTTAATGCTATGGCAGGGTGGGTTAAGAAAGCTAAGAAAGAATGGCTACCTTCAGGTTACTCTCCTGAAGACTACAGAGGCTTGTTCTTGAATGCCAAGGTAACTGGAACTGACCCTTTCTCTAGACGTATGCGTGAACTACAGGCTATTGAGCGTAGACGTATGGGTGTCAAGAGTGAAACACACCTGTGGATGGAGAGTCTAGGGCAACAACTATCTGAGTATATCTTTGATACTACAGGTGGTCGTATAGCAACAAGGATTGGTGACCCATCTAATGCTTTGTTGAATGTAGGTTTCCAATCTGCATTCGGATTTTTTAATATATCTCAGTTTCTCATTCAGGGTTCCCACGCTACAACTATTATGGCTATCTCGCCTAAACACGGTATGCGTGGTGCAAGTATGACATTAGCTTTACGTAGCCTATATCACCAATCAGGTGAAGCACTAGAGCTAGGTGTACAACGTGCAGCTAAATTCTATGATATGGAACCAGAAGAAATTAAAGAGATCATGGAGTACGTAAGAACTTCAGGTCGTAGTTTCATCAACGGAGATGCTATCGAACAAGGTACAGGAATCTCATGGGGTGTCTCTAGTTTCAATGGCGAAAGCTTGATGCCTCGTACTGTACGTAAAACCTACTTTAAAACCAAGAAGGTTATGAAGAAAGGTTTATCTGCAGGTATTTACCCATTCCAAGCAGGTGAATACCTTGGTCGCCTTACAGGTACATACACCTCTATCCTTGAGTTTAAAGCAAAGAACCCAGGTGTACCTTTGACATCCGAAAGAGCACGGTACGCTATTGCTAGACGTGATCACGATCTAACCTTCAACATGACAAACACAGGTCGCCCTATGATTCAGAGTGGCTTGATGCGTGTCCCTACTCAGTGGTTATCTCACTCTTTCCGTGCTATGGAAGAAATCTTTGTAGGACGCAACTTCAATAAAGGAGAGCGTTTTAGAATGGCTGTCGTTCTAATGCCTATGTATGGTACTGCAGGTTTCGGATTCTCTAGTGCTGCAGATATGATAGCAGACTACTATGACATGGACCCTGAAAGTTCAGGTTTCACATTCTTGAAATGGGGTTTGTTTGATTGGATCGGTGACGTTCTTATGCCTGATGATGTAGGTAAAGAAGGTATCGGGTTATCTAAGCGTTTGTCTCCTGTAGGAGCTATCGTAGATACATACAGGAAGATCACACAAGATCAGTTCTTAGAGGTAGCTCTTGGTCCTTCTGGTCAGATCGCTAAGAGTGCAGGTGATGCATTTATGAATGTTATGAGTAAGTCTTATGACACTCGTGGAGTCGCTCTAACAGAGGACATTATCACATTACTAAGACAACCTTCAGGTCTAGATAACATTGCAAAGGCTGTAGGTATCTTTAACAACGGAGAGTACCGTAGTAAAAATGGTGTAACACTTCCTACTGAAATGTCTACTACAGAGGGTTTCTTTCAGCTTCTAGGTGTTGGTAGTTTAAAGACTCAAGAATACTACGAAGCAAAGAGCATTGTTTATAACAGTGAAAAGAAACTTAAAAAGTTCAGAAAAGAGATTAACAAATACTCAGAACGAGCATACTCTTTGATAGAGTCTAGTGATCAAGCAGACAAAGAACGTGGATTTAAGTTAATGCACGAGATAGATGCTATGATTAAACTGAGTGGGTTCTCACCAGAGCAACAGAAGTCCTTGACTAACACTGCACTAAGGAAAGATCCTGACTCATTCCTAAGAACTTATCAAACTTTACTAAGACACGATAGAGACTTTACTGCTCAGAGAACTGCAGCTACTCTAGGCCGTTAAATGAAAGGTAATTTAAATGGCACAAGACTTATTCGCACCTAGATCAGCTTTTCAGATAGGGTATGAACAGCCTATCCAACCTGCTGTAGACAATACTGAAAAGGTACGTACTGACTTTGAGCAGATGGCGTTACGATCAGAGGCTAAACAAATACGTGCAGAGTCTACGTTAGAAAATGTAGAGTTCGCAAAGCAAAAAGCTATCCTTGACGTTGTTGGAACAGGTCTGAAAGCCTACGGTTCATATACTCAGACATCTGAAGCTGCTCGTAAACGTCAAGCTACAGGGGATTTGTTTCAAGGTTTGGATGATCTTCAGGCTCAACGTGAAGCAGGTACTATTACAGAAGCTAAATATGAAATAGAAGAAGACAGGCTTATAAAAAGTGCAATCAGAGCAAACGTTGATATGGATTCTGTTAAAACTGAATTAGAAATCTACACAAACAAACCTGTTGCTATGTTAGGTAAAAAGCCAGAAGAATACCTACAAACACAAATGCGTAATGACCCTCGTTTTGTAGTATATTCTAACGCTTCTCGTGTAACTAGCCCAGACCTTACTGATGCAGACCACGAGAACTATGCTTTTCAGCAGATTCAGTTAGAGGATAGAAACCAATCAATAGCTCTAATGGCTGACGCTAAACGTAAAGCCACTAAAGGTGCAGCTTATATTAACTTTGATACTGAGTTTAAACCTACTATTGATGATCGCTACAATAGACTTCAATCATCTATCCTTGCTACTGTTGAAACATCTTCAGGTAATATAGACCGTAAAGGTCTTCGTGATATGTTAGGTGTTATTAAAGCTGAGAATGCTTTGCTCTTAAATGAGAAATCATACTTAGGTATATCGGACGAAGATTTCCAACCTGTGTTAGATCGTGTACAAGCCTTAGAAAATTTCATTCAGACTACTCTAGACTCTAATACTTCTGAAGTTTATTGGGATGACTTTAGGTCTTCTCTTGCACAAGCAGCTAAAGCAGGGGGCAATCCAGAGATGTTTATGGGCGCACTACTAATGACAGACGTGCCTACTGTTGCGAATGCTTTAGGTATGGGCGGTAGTACTGAACTAATAAACTCTGTAATGAACTCAGACGCAGCTAAACAGTACTTTACACCTATATCTAACGGAGATACTCTAAGAGAGATTACGGATGCTACTACTGAAACTGTAACACCAAACACAGTACTTACAGACGATCAGCTTCCAGATGCGTTTAAAATACCTGAAGGACAAGATCGTGCTAAAACTGGATACAATTATAAAAGTGGTATCTTTTTCTTAAAGACAACAGACCCTAATCGTTTACAGGAAGAGACATTCAGGAAACAGTTTGTAACTGGTGCTACAAATATAGTCCGTGCTTTGAATACTCCTGATGTAGCTATGAGTAAGCAACGCATTACTGATGCTATTGTATCTACAAACATGGCTGATAAGTTAGACAAGCTAGAGATATACGACAAGACTTCTGCTGATACCCTCCGTATTGGTATTCGTAGTCAGTTGCAACACCAGAGTAACGTTAACGGTGCTTACTTAGATAACCTAGAAAACTCTGCGGCTGTTCTGAAAGGCTACCCTGTAAGATTGTCTTGGGATTCTGAGGAGAATGCATATTATATCACAGGAACAGAAGGTAATCCTCAAGGTGTTCTTAGACACTTTAAACAAATAGACCCGCCCTACTACAAGGCTAACTTTGTAGAAGGTAAAGGGCTAAAGGCTGACCCTTCTAACACTGTGTTTAAGAATAGCGTAGTAACTAAAGCACTCACTGCTCGTGAATCTATCGACTTCATCAATAATCAAATGGAAGTCTTTAAGAAGGATGGTGTAGAAGATATTTCAATTATGGAACCTTCTATAGAAAGTGATATTCGTAGTATACGAAACAATAACCCAGGTAATATAGATAGAACAAGTACTCAGTGGGAAGGTATGTCAGAGGAACAAACTGATTCTCGTTTCGTAACCTTTGAATCTCCTGAGATGGGTGTAAGAGCAATGGCTCGTACTTTAAATACTTACAATACTCGTTATGGGTTGGACGATATTTCAGGTATGGTATCTCGTTGGGCACCACCTAGTGAAAATGATACTCAAGCTTACATAAGATTTGTATCAGAAAAAACAGGTATTCCAAGTGATAGGACAATTACTCTTCAAGATAACCCTGAAGAAATGAAGAAAGTTATTAGTGCTATGATTGAGATGGAGGGTGGTCAAGAAGCTTCTAGATACTTTAATTCTCAGATTATAGGACGTGGTGTAGACTTAGCATTATCTTCACTAGGTAACCAACAAGAAGAACCTATGCAAGAGTCTGAACAGATTACAGTTTCCAACATAGAGGGTAATGTAATGGCACGTCCAGATGATGAATCTCTTGCTTCAGCTTGGGATACTTTATACTCAGGAACACACGATCCAGAAACAGGTCAACTAATTCAAGGAGAATAAGATGGGATACGTTTTAGGTAATCGAAGTAAGCAGAAACTTGAAGGTGTAAACCCACGGCTAGTAGCTGTAGTGGAGAGAGCCATTGAGCTATCTGAGCAGGACTTCTCTGTGATCTGTGGTCTACGTACCATTCAAGAACAGGAAGCCTTGGTCGCTAAAGGTGCATCACAAACCATGAAGTCTAAACACCTTGAAGGTAACGCTGTAGACCTCATGGCTTGGGTTGACGGTGGTCGTTGGGAACTGAACCTGTACGACGAAATAGCTGATGCAATGCTCAAGGCAGCTAAAGAACTAGGAGTCACTATCCGTTGGGGTGCTGCATGGCACAAGGCTCTTAATGATTGGGATGGTACGGCAGAAGACTTGATGAATGAGTACATAGACATTCGTCGTTCTGCAGGGCGTAGACCCTTCATTGATGCCCCTCACTTCGAGGTGTTATAACCATGAAAAAGGAAGACTCTTGGCACTTATCTAAGTCAGTACCAATAACATTTATAGTAGCTATAGGTTTACAGACTGCAGCTTTAGTGTGGTATGTGTCTACACTTGATAGTGCAATCAAACAAAACTCTAAAGATATTCTACGTAACGAAACTAGACTAGATCAGATAGAACGAATTGTTCAGAGTCAAGCCGTAACCCTTGGAAGAATGGACGAGAATATAAAAGCTATCCGTGAAATGATGGAACGAAGTAGAAGGGAACAGTAATGGACCCAGTTACCATAATCACAGGAGCCACTGTCGCATTCAATGCACTAAAGAAAGGCTTCGCAGTCGGGAAAGACTTGCAAGATATGGGTAGCCAACTAACCAAGTGGGCAGGTCATATGGCTGATCTTGGTCAGGCTGAGAAACAGGTCAAGAATCCCCCTTGGTGGAAGTCAATAGGTGGGTCTGTAGAGGCTGAAAGTCTGGAAGTTTTCGCTGCGAAGCGTAAGGCAGAGGCCATGAGAAAAGAACTCAAGGATTATATAAGTTTCACGATGGGGCCATCAGCATGGGATGAGCTTGTGGCTATTGAGGCTAAGATTCGTAAGCAGAAAAAAGAACACGAGTATCGTAAGGCAGAACTACAAGAAGCCATCATTACTTGGACAATATCAGGACTATTATTACTAACAGGTATTGGTGCGATTATATTCTTTGCGTGGTTCTTCGCCAACAGATGATTAAGATAGGTGATAAGTATTACGTGTTCGACAAGAACGGAAAGATACTTATCATTACAAGGAACAGACGAATAGCTGAGAGAGTAGAAAATGGTAGTTGATTTCGATATTGATGGTGACGGTAAGATCACTGCAGAAGAAGTAGCAATGAAGGAACGTATGCTTGAGATAGAGCTACGTGAAGAGAAAGCAGAGTCGCAGAAGTTCATGGCTTGGGTAGCTATGGGTATGATGATTATCTTTACTGTGTTCTTATTCACACCTATCATGTCAGACTCTCGTGTATCTGCACTAGCTGATCTACTAGGTCTATTCTACATTGCACAGACAGGTGTTGTTGCAGCGTACATGGGTGCTACTGCGTACATGGCAGGTAAACCTATGGGTAACAAGGTGGCAATGAGTAAATGAGGTGGTTAGTCTTAGCTCTGTTCTTATCTAGTTGCTCTCAGATTCCATCCTTTCTCTTGGGGGGTGGGGGTGGACCGAATGTCGCAGCCAATGTACAGGCAGGAAAGACTAACTCTCAGACAGTTGGAACTACGAACAACTCTGATCAAGAAGTGGTAGTGGAAACACTGACAGGTGACCTGAAACAAAGCAACGACACAAACAAAGTAAACACAGATAGCGTAGAGAATATAAACATAAATGAAATACCGCCGTGGGTCTTGATCCTTCTAGTGCTAGGTTGGTTAGCCCCTAGTCCACAAGAAATGGGACGTGGTTTACTTACTCTAATAGCAACACTAAGGAGAAAGAGTGATGGCAGCAAGGCTTAACAAAGCTAAGATGAAATGTAATAGTCCACGGACTACACCTAAACATCCAACTAAATCTCATGTAGTAAAGGCGTGTGTAAATGGTAAAGAAAAGATTATACGATTCGGTCAGAAAGGTGTCAAAGGCAGTCCTAAAGGTAGCGCAAGAAATAAAGCGTTTCGTGCTAGACATGCTAAGAACATTAAAAAAGGAAAAATGAGTGCAGCATACTGGGCTGCGAAAGTGAAGTGGTGATATGTGGATAGGAATCTTATTAGTTTGTTTCGATCCTATGGCACTATCCTGCAGGATCATAGCAAAGCCTGAACCCTTCTATAGTGAGCAAGCTTGCTTAGAAGAAGCAGAACAGATAGCTATGGATATAAGAAGAGGCGGTGCTTATGTAACTCCACACTGCCATAGAGTCGAAGGGGATAGTGCGTAATGCCTGTACGAAAAGTAAAAGGTGGCTACCAATGGGGTAAATCTGGTAAGGTCTATCCAACACGTGCTCAAGCTGAACGACAAGCCAAGGCAGCATACGCATCAGGATACAAGAAAAAGAAAAGGAAGAAGTAGTGGCGAAGCCTGTGTGGGAAAAGAAACGTCCCAAGAAACTAGGAAAGTCCAAGCCTCTTACTGCAGCACAGAAAAAGAAAGCTAAAGCTAGGGCAGCAAAGGCAGGACGTAAATACCCTAACATGATTGACAACATGTGGGCAGCTAAACAATAAAGAAAACCCCCAAGGAGAAATCCTCGGGGGTTTTTTCTTATTGGTGTATCTTACACCATCGTTCTCGTAGTCGTTGTAGATACCAGATAGCTTTATCAATGTCCTCTAAGCCATTCTTGTACTCACAACGCCACATGTACTTGAGTACGTTTGCTGCGTGTGGTGCTATACTACCTGACATGTTCTCTGTCATAGCTTCTATCGCATCAATGCACTCAATACCACTGTGATTGTAGTGTATCGGGTTGTTTACTACATCATTTTTCTTAATCTTCTTGTACTCCTCGTCTGTGAAATCAGGATACTCATAGACATAGCATTCACCACAATACCCATCGTCGTCTAGTAGGTTACCACAGTCATTACAATTAGACATTCTCCTGTCTCCATTTCAACTCATGGATTAGCATGTTCTGTTCGTATGTAGACATGATCATCCAATCTCGTATCTCTTCGGGGGTGCGCTTACACCCTACACAGTATCCATCCTCTAAACGACAGACCTTGATGCAGGGTGTAGGCACATCACCTAACTGTTTACGGTTCCTACTCACACTGACGTAGACCAGTAGCAGGATCGAAGTAACAAGCACCACCCTCGTCTACGTAGTCTTGTGTCTCTTCTACTACAGGCTCCTCTACTACATCCTCAGAAGTAGATGCATTTAAGATACCGTATCGTTTACCTGATGCACGAAATGTAGTACAACCAGATGAACCGCCATCGTAGGCATCCATGTATACCTGCTTGAACTCTTCCCATGTCACATCATCACCTACGTTACAGGTCTTAGAACATGCAGAGTCTACGAATCGTGATGCTACATTTAACACCTTGACGTGATCGAACACTGATAGTTCGTCTGCAGTCTTACCCTTCACACCAAAGACACGATAACCGTAGTCCTCTACTCGCTCAACCTTGGGTCCATCGAAGGTTTGGATAGTTCTGTCGTAGTAATGTGAGAAGACAGGCTCGATTCCAGAGGATACGTTGTCGGCTGACAGACTGATAGTTCCTGTTGGAGCAACAGAAAGCAGATGGCTGTTACGAATACCGTGATCGCTAATGAGATTACGAATATCACTAGGTAAAGACTTAGCAAAGTCACTCTCAAGATAAGCTTGAGTAAAGAGAGGAAACGGTCCCTTCTCAATAGCCAACTCAACAGAAGTGCGATAAGCGACATCCCTAATTACTCCCATGATTTCTTCAAGGGTCTGTAGGAATCGTTCAGTACCATACTCAAACCCTAGTGCTTCGATAGCATTCGCTACACCAGTAACACCAAGGCCCATTCGACGTTTACTCTTAGCTTCTTGCTCCTGTTCTTTTAGTGGATACGTTGCACGATCAACCACATTATCCATAGCACGGACAACATGTGGAATGTCGTTACGTAGTTGGTTCATGTTGAAGACGTACTTACCTTCATGCTCTACTACATACTTAGTCAGGTTGAATGAACCAAGTAGACATGCACCGTTAGGTGGTAGTGGTTGCTCACCGCATGGGTTAGTAGCTGCAATCTTCTCTGCGTACCACAGGTTATTCTTCTTATTGATACGATCAATGAAGAGGATACCTGGCTCTGCCCAATCCCATGTACTACGTAGAATCTGATCCCACAATGCACGAGCAGATACAGTCTTGTAGACACGTCCATCAAACTTTAGATCGAAGTCTAGATCATCTTTAACTGCAGTCATAAACTCGTCAGTAACACCTACAGAGATGTTGAACTGAGTCAGTGTATCGCTGTTGTTCTTAGCCGTAATGAAGTCTTCGATGTCAGGGTGATCGACACGCAACACGCCCATCTGTGCTCCACGTCTGTGACCTGCAGATGCAATCGTCTTACACACCGCATCAAAGATACTCATAAACGACAGAGGGCCAGAGGACTTAGAATCTAGTGACTTGATCAACGTGCCACGTGGACGCAGTGTACTAAAGTCATAGCCAATGCCACCACCTAGACGCATAGTCTCTGCAGCACGACGAGCAGCTTCCATGATACCATCCATGCTATCTTCGATAGTCATAGACACAAAGCAGTTGTATGGTGTTACACGACGAGGCGCACCCATAGCAGACTGCACACGTCCTGCAGGTAGGAAGCGTTGGTTGTAGAGAATGTTACGGAAGTTATTGAAGTGTCCTTCGTCATCCTTCAATGCTTCAGCTACTCGTGTCATAGCCTCACGAAATGTTTCCCCTTTGCTACGATACTTCATAGCATGAATCTCTTCACTGATGGATAGTGTTGGTCCGTATT
>Ga0222718_10001048_pt1 | contig 27810 bp, 28 predicted proteins | sample C33_27DmetaG_FD_165045 | JGI IMG/M metagenome (GOLD analysis project Ga0222718, IMG submission 165045) | Estuarine water microbial communities from San Francisco Bay, California, United States - C33_27D | ecosystem: Environmental > Aquatic > Marine > Unclassified | place: USA: California...
TCAATGATTACATTATTTTCTTTTTTTCCTTTAAATGATTCTGGCATATTTTCTAGAATTATTTTATTGGCTTCAATGATATCATTTGGAGTACCAGTATCTTTCCAAAAATCTGTAACCATTCCATAAATTATTTCTCTTTTTTCTTCTACTAGTAATTGCAATGCATCAGCAATTTCTAGTTCATTTCTCCAGGATGGTTTTAATTTTTTAATAACTTCAAAAATATATGGTGTTAAAAAATAAATCCCTGTTACTGCAAGATTGGTTGGAGGATTTTTAGGCTTTTCCGTAATTTTTATAATCTTATTATTTTTTATTTCCGCAATTCCAAATTGTGATGGATTGTCAACTTCACATAATAAAAGAGAAGCTGATGCATCAGATTTTTCAAATTCTAAAATATAATCATCTATTTTACGTTGAATAATATTATCTCCTAAAAATACCACAAATTTTTCATTATTTATAAAATCCTCACATAATGAAATTGCATGTGCAATTCCTTTTGGAGAATCTTGTTGGATGTATGTAAATTTTGTTCCAAATTTTCCCCCATCTCCGTAATATTCTTTAACTTTGTTTGATCCTATTCCACCAATAATGAATGCAATTTCTTCAATTCCAGCATTAGCTAAGGTTTCCACACAATATTGTGACATAGGCTTGTTTGCAATTGGAAGTAATTGTTTTGGGCCTGTATGTGTTAATGGACGTAAACGAGTTCCATGTCCACCATGTAAAATAATTCCTTTCATAATACTGGAAATTATTATCTTCTAAATTAATCTGTTTAATACTATCATTTACAACCCTAATTTTCCTAAATTACTCTGATTTTAAAAAGGACTATTTTTTTGTAATCTACATCACGTTATCATGTACGATTTGGTGTAAAATAATTAGAGTGAGAAATTAACAATCAAGAAAAATTTTCAAAATTAATAATTATAATCTTATTTTTGTTAACTTTCAGAATTAAAATGATTGAACTATAAGAATAAACATTTAACATAATTTTTGAAGATAGATTTAATTCACAAATAAGAATTAATTTTAAAAATTCATTAGTTAATTCTGATATTAGAACGTAATTTTTTTAAGGTTAAAGATAAATAATACAAAAATTATTTAAATCAATATTGATTGCTAGACTTATAAAAAAATATTGTGATCTCATGAATAATTCTTGGTAGAATTGAAGATGTTATTAACTGATGTCAAAAATTTCTATATAACACATTCTTTACAATTTTGTCTCATCTTATTTTTTATTCTAGTTGTTACAAATTATTTTTTTATTTTAAATTATTCCTATGAAAATTTTGGAAATGAGTTAATTAGAATTCAAGAAAAATATTTTGAACAAATATCTGAGGATTCTAAAAAAATTTACATTATTGGAAATAGTATGACATTAGCAATTAATCCCGATAGAATAGAAAATGAACTTCAAGAATATGAGGTGTATAATTTATCCATTGGAGGATATAATTTAGAACAAAGAATTAGAACATTAGAACAAATTTTAGAAAAGAAACCTGAAATGATAATTTTGGGAATCTCCTATAGAGATTTTGAAATGACTCAGAGAGAAATAAATTTTTCAACAGAATCTGAAGAAAATATCTCCTGGATTAAAGTAGAATATACAAAATTTTCAAATGAAGTAGTTACAAAATTCCCATTTTTGGAGTCTCCACGATATTATTTTCATAAGGTCATTTTTGGAAGTCATGATTTTGTTCCTGAATCAGCAGAGGGAGATTTTAATTCAAAAACTCCATTTTTCATACCTGAAGAAAAAAATTTTAAAGTTATACCAAATAAGAAGATATTTGATAGTGAACCAAAAATTCCAATAATCAATTCATGGGATAATAATTCAAGAATAAAATTTACAGATTATTTTCTAAAGGAATTATTAAAAAATGATATTGATATAGTTCTTGTTTCAGTTCCATTACATAAAGTAGCAAATGATTCCATGTCTGAAAATACAAAAAGAAATTTTAATGAAATTATTAATAATTTAACAAATGTCAATAAAATTGCATTTTTAGATCTTAGAACAAAATATCAAAATTTAGAAATTTGGCTAGATTCTGAACATATATCTTTTGGAGAGTCTTCAAATATTTACACAGATGATATTATAAAAAAAATTAAAGAGGAAATCTAATGCTTTTTAATTCAACAGAATTTGTAATTTTTTTCACAATAATAGTTTTATTAATATTCATAATACGAAAAATTTCTATTCAACATCTTTTATTGATTCTTTCAAGTTATTTTTTCTTTTACTATACAAGTAACTATCTAATCATTTTACTTTTAGTTACAACTATGATCAATTATTTTGCAGCAAAAAAAATTTTTCAAACTCAAAAATCTAAAAATAAAAAAATAATTTTTATTATTAGTTTATCATGTAGTTTAGGATTATTAGGTTTTTTCAAATATGTTGATTTTGGAATAATGCAGATAAATTCAATATTCAATTATTTTGGATACCAACCAATTCCATTTCTTGAAATTGCATTACCTATTGGAATTTCATTTTACACATTTCAAGTAATTAGTTATACTGCAGATGTATATCGGGGTAAACTTACTCCAGTGACATCATTAAAGGAATTAATGGTTTTTGTGGCATTTTTCCCCCAATTAGTAGCAGGACCAATTATTAGAGCTTCTGAGTTTATTCCACAACTTACAGCAAAAATTGAAAATGGACCTAAAAAATTACGCCAAATTGTAATTAATAATAAGAATCTGAAAATGGGGATAACTTTAATGTCGATAGGATTTTTTAAAAAAATGTTTTTTGCAGACAACATATCTCCATTAGTAAATGATATTTTTTCAAATCCCATAGGTCTAGATTCATCCAATATTATGTTAGGTGCATTAGGTTTTGGTATTCAAATTTACTGTGATTTCTCAGGCTATTCGGATATTGCAATTGGTGCAGCATTAATTCTAGGGTTCAAAATTCCTAAAAATTTCAATAAACCCTACTTTGCTTCATCTCCATCAGATTTTTGGCGAAGATGGCATATTTCTCTATCTACATGGTTAAGAGATTATCTCTACATTCCATTAGGAGGTAATAAAAAATCAAAATCAAGAACATATCTAAATTTAGGAATTGTAATGTTTTTAGGAGGTTTATGGCATGGTGCTTCTTGGAATTTTGTTATTTGGGGTCTGCTACACGGATTATATCTTGCCATTCATAGATTTGTGGTAGATAAATTTCCAGGAGTTTCAGAATGTTGGTTTTTTAAAAATAGGTGGGGCAAACTTGTTTCAATAATAACAATGCAATACTTAGTTTTTCTTGCATGGATTCCATTTAGAGTATCCGATTTAGAGGAATTAAAATATTCAATGTATAGATATTTGATTTGGGAATTTGATTTTAATTCATTTATTGAAATAATTTCTAAACATAAGATTCCAAGTTTGTTAATATTAGGATTTATAATATTGACTATTTTATCTTACAAACGTTCTGATTATTTTGAAAAAATTGTTAATCTTAGAAATAGTGTATGGACTATTTATTTAATTGTAATTTCTTTGTTAATTTTGTTTTTTATGGATCAGAATCAGTCTCAATTCATTTACTTTAAATTTTAATTTTTATCATCTGACAGTATAAATTAATTTATTGTTAGATTTTTTTACTACTAAAGATTTGAATGACAGTAGATTTGAATTTTAAGAAAACTATAATATCATTTTTTTGTACATAATGGACTAAATTTAATTAAAAATTTCTCATTTCTTTTATTAAATTTCCTACAAGAAAATTTAATTATTATATTTAAAATCATAAGTTTTAAATTCTATTTTTTAATTAATAATTTAAAATTCGTTAATATCTTTTTTTTCTATGTCTGTTAACATTTTTCTAAATTTTTCAATTTCCTCTTCTGAAGCTCTTCCAGTTTTAACATCCATTAGAGTTCTGATCATTTTTGAGAACATTGGATTTTGTTTAAATCTCATTTCATGTTCAACTTTAATTTGATATTGTGTGTGCCATCTTCCAATAATTACTGATATTGGAATATATAAAATTAAAAATACTAATGTGAAAACCCATAAATTTGAAAAAATATTTTTTAAATTTGTATTATCCTCAAGAAGAAAATTATATGCTATTAAAACAAAATTTACAAATACTAAAAGAAACATCAAATAATTAGTATGTGCAAATCTTGCATCATACCACATTTTTCTTAAAAGATTTTTAGTCAATTCATTTTCCATTATTTTTTTTCTATGTCTGTTAACATTTTTCTAAATTTTTCAATTTCCTCTTCTGAAGCTCTTCCAGTTTGAACATCTAATAGGGTTCTAATCATTTTAGCTAATATTGGATTTTGTTGATTCATAATAGTTGTTTCAACTTTCAATTGTGTTTTCCTATGCCATATGCCAATTATCACTGCTAGTGGAACATAAATTACAATAAATAACAATGCAAAAATCCACAGATCTGGAAATATGCTATTAAAAATTGGAATTTTTTCAATTAATAACCGATATGCAATCAAAATAAAATTTACAAATGTTAACATAAATATCAAATAGACACTGTGACCTTGCCTAAATTCCCACCATCTTCTTCTCACCCAACTTTCATTCATGTGAACATTTCTTCCTAGTTGTTATAAATAAAGATGTTTTATGATTTAATTGTTAAAAGATGAATCTCATTAATTTACAGTCAAATCAAGATTTTAAAATTCCTATTTCCATTTTTATCATCTTTTTATCTAGTTTAATTTTGAGATTTTACTTTTTTCCTCATGAATTACCTTTGATTGCTGATGGTATGGATTATTTTACTTATGCAACTGAAATTGTACATTTTGGTAATTTACCTACTGAATGGACTCCAATTAATAATGGGTGGCCAATCTTCCTTTCATTTTGGTTTTCAATAATTCCATTAGAAAATTCTTTTCAATACATGCAATTAGATAGAGTAATTTCAATAATTCTATCTTCATTGATTATAATCCCTGTATACTTATTATGTAAAAATTTTTTTGATCCTAAAATTGCATTAGTTGGAGCAGCTTTTTTTGCTTTTGATCCTAGAATATTATTAAATTCATTATTGGGTATTACTGAACCTCTATTCATTCTATTAGGAGCATCTTCGTTAGTTCTATTTTTAAAATATCAACAAAAAGCAATAATTTTATCATTTATTTTTGCATCATTTTGTACAATTGTACGTTCGGAAGGGATTTTTCTTTTTGGAATTTTAACAATCCTATTTTTTATAAAAAATAAAATTTCTAAAGAAGTGATTAAAACATATGTTCCATCTCTAGTAATTTTTATCTTGATTTTACTTCCAATTATTGATTATAGAACTGATGTAGCTGGTTATGATGGAATATTTCAACGTGCAGTATTAGGTACAACCCAAATTATTTCAATTTCAAATAACGAAAATCAATCAGGAATTTATGATGGTTTAGAGTTATTTACAAAATATTTTGGTTGGATATTAATTCCTAATTTTTTATTATTTCTTCCTATTGGAATAATTCAATTTTTTAGGAGTAAAAAAAAAGAAACTAATCTTATTATTATTTTTTCTATAGTTTATTCATTACCTATTTTATATGCATATATTGTTCAAGCCCAGGACACTCGTTATTTCTATTTTCTTTTTCCAATATTCATTTTAATTTCATTATATGCAGTTAAAACATATCTTTCATTTTTTAAAAGAAAGAATTTATTTTTATTTGTAATAATAATATCATTATTATTCAGTTCAATTATTTTTTATGAATCTCAAAAAATTGATACTTATAATGAAAAAGAATTAAATAAAATATCTAAATTAATATCTGAAAAAGAGAATGGGGTAAATTTTCATCCTACTATGTCGCGCTATATTTATGCAGATCAACTACCTGAAATTTTTCCATTTGAAATCAATGACATAAAATTTAAAACAAAAATTATTGAAACTACGAATTTTACTGATTTAGAAAATTTCATTTCATTTTATAGAAATTCACTTACTGCAATTGTTGTAGATGATAATCCTGATCTTCCTGAATTTTTACGTGATGTTTATAATAATGAAAAAAATTATCCATATCTAAAAAATACTTTTAATTCAAATGATTTTGGATTTGTTCATACTACAAAAATTTTTTATATAGATTATGATAAATTTGATTCTAAGAACTAATTATTTCGATAAGTTCAATAATTAATTAATTTCATATATTTTTAGTTTGAAAAATAATAAGGATTTGGCGAAATTTTATAATAAAGTCTATGTAAAAGGTGAAAAAAAACATTTCACCATTAAGAGAGAATCTACATCATTATCAGAAATTAATGAAGTACTTAAACAAATTTCTTGGAAAAATAAAAAAGTACTTGATGTAGGATGTGGTACAGGATTATTTGCTTTTAAAGCTGCTAAAAAAGGAGCTGTTGTTTTAGGAATAGATTTTTCTTCCAAAGCAATTGAGATAGCTAATTCACAATATAATCATAAAAATTTGAATTTTCAACCTATTGATGTAACAGAAATTAAAGAAAAATTTGATGTGATAGTTTCAAATGGTACTTTAGAACATATGGACAATCCTCTCAAAACTTTAAGATTGTTCAAAAAACATTTAAACAAAAATGGATGTATTATCACTACTTCGCCTAATTGGAGTAATCCTAGAGGCTATATGCTTATGACACTATATCTTTTGTTTAATGCTCCAATCACATTAGCTGATAATCATTATTTTACTCCTGTAGATTTTAAAATTTTTTCAAAAAAATTAGGTATGAATCTTTCTTGGAAAACCTTTGATAAATCATGGGGTCATGGAAAAATTTTAGTTGAAGATTTTAAGAAAAGAATTCCTAATGTATTACGTGATTCAAAGTTACCTAATAATAAAAATAATGTTGATTCCTTTATTACATGGATCAAAAATAATGTAAATACACTAGATAATGATTTACCTCAAAGTGGTGCAACTGGATTATATGTTTTATCAATGAAAAAAACTTGAACACCTTCACAAATTATAATTTTTTACATTTCACAATTGTGAATAGTGGATTCAATTGTTCATTAAATGGAATTATTTCATATCTCAATGTTTTTTTATTTTTTCTTTTTTCTTTAATATTTGAAATTTTCTTTTTTGTATTTCGTAAATATTTAAAATAAATATTATATGTTTTTTCAGATTTTGATAAAATTTTTTTTAATCTACTAGTATTATTCATAAATTTTTCTTTATAATCTATGCCGATAGTTCCTTGTAAAAAAAATTCTAAATTATTTGCATATGGTTTAATTTGTTTTTCAAGCATATTTTTGGTAAATAAATTTAGATCTTTTGTATCTAGATCATATTCATTATTCAATAATTTATCATCATTACTGACGGATAATATTGCTTGTCCATTATCTTCTAAATGTTCAAAAATAAATTTTATAGTTTTACTAATGTCATCTGTGATTGACAAAGCATCAAATCCTAAAATTACATCAAATTTTTCATTATTCAATTCTTCCATATTTTTTTTAAAAAATAAAATTTTTTTATTTTCTATTTTTCGTAAAGTAATATTTTGTTCTTTTTCTAAAATATCCATATTCCATATTTCAGTTACATTATTTTCAAGTAATAATTTAGATGATGAATAGCTAAGATATTTTCCACATGTTATGTCTAAAATTTTTCCATTAATCATTTGATTCACCCATTCATATTTTGTCATATTTGTACGATAGATGTCATCTGTCCTAATTTTCATTTTAGTTTTTTTTTGAACAAGTTAAATAAGTGTTTTAAATTATTCTCACAATGAAAAGTAAATCTACAACAGGAATTTTATTACAAGGAGACATTAGAAATTGGACAATACCTGTTATTGAAGAGTATCAACAAAATTTTCCAAATTCAGAAATAGTTCTATCTACTTGGGAGGGTGAGGATGTTTCTAAAATACCCTGTAAAGTAATTCAATCAAAAACTCCAGAACCCACATATCCTCATACTTCAACAAAAAATTTCCAAATTATTGGTTCTCAAAATGGCTTAAAAATTATGAAATCTGACATCATTTTAAGAACTAGAACTGATATGTTTGTTCATAATTCAAATATTTTTAATATCTTTATTGAAGCAAATTCTCTTGATAAAATTATGTATCCTCATTCTGGATTTCCAAAAGAATTTGGAAATTATTGGATATCTGATTTTGCACAATTATCCAGTAGGAAAAATTTAGTAAATTATTGGGATAGTATGAAATTTGATGATGGGTTGATTAGTACTTCTGTTCAACCTGTAGAAACTCAATTTACAAAATATTACGTTTGTAATATACAAAATGACAATAGGCCATGGAATATAGTCCATGACAAATATTATATTAAAAAGAGATTCCATGAGGATTTTCAAATAGAACTTGAAAAATATGTTTATAGGGAATCTTATCAAGATGCTATTATGCGTGCATCCAGTGGTGCTGATATAAAATCATGAAAGCTGTAATTCTTGCTGGTGGTTTTGGAACAAGAATAAGTGAAGAAACTTATCTTAAACCAAAACCTATGATTGAGATTGGTGGAAAACCAATTTTATGGCATATTATGAAAATTTACTCTGCTCATGGTATCAATGATTTTGTAATTTGTTGTGGATATAAGGGATATATGATTAAAGAATATTTTAAAAATTATTTTTTACATATGTCTGATGTTACTTTTGATATTAGAAATAATAACATGGAAGTACATCGAAAATTTGCAGAACCATGGAAAATAACATTAGTTGATACTGGGGTAAATACAATGACAGGTGGTCGATTAAAACAAGTTGAAGAGCATATTAAAAATGAAACCTTTTGTTTAACTTATGGTGATGGAGTTGCAAATATTGATATCAAAAAATTAATTGATTTTCATAAAAAATCTAAAACCTTTGCAACCCTTACTGGTGTTCAGCCACCTGGACGATTTGGAATTTTAGATATAAAAAATAACAAAGTTACTAAATTTAATGAAAAGCCTTCAGGAGATGGGGATTGGATTAATGGTGGATTCTTTGTTTTAGAATCTAATATTTTTAATTATTTAAATAATGATTCTTCTGTTTGGGAAAAAGAACCGTTAGAAAAATTAGCTTCTGAAAATCAATTATCTGTATTCAAGCATACTGGATTCTGGCAACCTATGGATACAGTAAGAGATCAAAAATCTTTAGAAGATTTATGGAGTGCTGGAAAAGCTCCTTGGAAAATCTGGTAATCTATTTTATTAATTCTAATTTCTCGTTAATTTTCTTTTCTTCCATTAACCAAATTAAATATTTTAATCTGAAAAACTTCTTGTTTGTAAAATCATCTATAGAGAAATTTTTATTTTTCATTTCTTCATAAATATATTTAATTCCATCATCTAAATTCCATTTTGTTTTAAAACCTAATTTTTGATAAATTTTATCAAAATTAACCTTATATGATCGATTATCTTTATTACTATTTTTTGCAATTTCAATTTCAGAATTTGGTATTATCTTTAGAATCTTTTCAGCTATCTGTAAAACTGTTACATTATCATCATTTGAACCTACATTGAAAGTTTCTCCTGTTACCTGTTCAATTGGTGCTTCAATACATTTGATAAATGCGTCAGCCATATCTTCTACATGTAATAAAGGTCTCCACGCAGTTCCATCACTTAATAATTTTATTTTTCCTGTACTTACTGCAGATCCCACTAAATTATTTATGACTAAATCTAATCTCAAATTTGGTGAAATTCCATAGACTGTAGCATTACGTAAAATAATTGGCGCAAAAGTTGAATCTTTCAATTTCAATAATTCAATTTCTGAATCTACCTTTGATTTTGCATATGCTGTTTGAGGTACAACTTCTGAGTTTTCATTAACTATGTCTTCATTTAATCCATATGTTGAACATGAAGAAGAAAAAATAAAACGTTGAATACCTGCCTCTTTAGATAATTTTGCTATTCTTACTGTTTCTAGAAAATTAATTTCATTAGTTAATGACTGATTAATTTCACCCATGGGATCATTAGATAAACCAGCTAAATGACAAACAGCATCAAATCCAATTAAATCCTCTTTGGTAATATCTCTGATATCTTTTCTTAAACTTTTATCTATATTTGATGAATCATCATTCCAATTTTTTGGAAAATAATTAATGTCACATCCAGTCACATCATGATTGTTATTTTCTAATCTTTGATGTAATACTGTTCCTACATATCCTAGATTACCAGTAAGAAATATTTTCATATCGTACTGCTTCTATCATCTAATTTAAAACATTGGTATTCGCCAAATATTATCTGGCTGTATCCATCTAAAAATTCTACTTTTACCTACCATTGTATCTCCACATAAATTTAATGCATCATCTACAAGTTTGAATTGTTTTTCAGAAAATGAAAATTTTACTTTTTGTGGGGAATCTTTGAATTTCTCTAAATTTTCTTTACTCTTTAACCATTCTGTAATATTATAATTAAAACTAAATTCTGGATTTTTATTTTTTCTATTTTTAGTTAGAGGTTCAAAAGATAACCCTCTACAATAATTAGCAACATCGATAAATTGGTTTTGTACATCTTTACTAAATTTATTATTTTTAATTAAAAGTGATTCAGTAATTTTTAATGTAAATTCTGTCCATTTTTCCATATTGTTAAAAATTACCATAGCTTGATAATGCTGTAATACATTTATCCCCTCTTCTCCACCCAGTAATTTTTGATAATTTTCATGATTTTGAAAGTAATTTTGAATATCCTCTGGAGAATCCCATAACTCGTTAGTAGTCGACTCTTTAAACTTATTAAATATTTCAATTATTTCTGAAGGTGCAGAATCTTTTTGTTTTAAACATTCATAAAATAAATCAAAAACATCAATATTTTTTTCTTTTAGGAAATTAGAAATTGGATCATAAACTAAACCAATGTTTGTTACAAACATTATGAAAGCAAGTAGTCTTAATTCTACATATTCATCAAAACTTAATGTATTTGTAGCGATTACAACCTCTTCTGTTTCAATAACCGTTTTATTATTTTTTAGTCTGACAAAGTCTTTTGGCAAAATTCTAAATTTTGTTTTAAATCCCCATTTTTTTCTTTGTTCTGGAGTATTCATTTCTGAGCCATCAATTAACATTAGTGTGTATGCTCTTACATAGTTGATATCTGCTCTAACTAAATCCTTCAGTGTTTTGATATGACTTTCATAAGTTTCACCAGGTAGACCTAAAATTACTTCAGCTGTTGTACTCAAACCTTCTTTTTCAATTTCAGGTGCTAAATCAAGCATATGATCTACACTGATGTTTGAACGCTTTATGTTGTCTAAAACTTGTTCATCCATTGATTGGACAGACATCATTAACCTTAACGCACCATTCAGTTGTTTGACTGATTTAATGATTTTTTCTTTTTGATTTTTTCCTGTTGTTGTTTGAATAATTTTTGGATAATCATATTTTTTTTGGAATTGTGCAATTACATCACAAATTTCTAGATCTCTAGCATACATTCCAAAATTTAAATCACTAATTGTCATACTGCGAATATTTTTTGGAACTTTTTTTGATATGTATTCAAGATCATCTTCAATTCTTTTAATACTAAATTTATTAACTTGTTTTACTAATTCAGAGCCATCAGTACAAAATGTACATGAAAATGGACATCCTCGATTTGTTTGTATCATTGGACTTAATTTACCGTCAAAAAATTCATCTAGTATTCCTGATGTATATGGAGATTGAATTTCATCAAGATCTTTAATTCGAATTACTGGATTACTATATTGTAGTTTATTATTTTTGTCCCGTGAAAGACAACCGTCTATGGGTGAAGACATGACATTTTCAAAATTTAATCGTTCTGATTTCAAACATTTTTCAACAATATTTGAAAAACCTGTTTCACCATCTACTGGAACATAGAAATCTACATCTGTATGTTTTTTCATAAATTTTTCTTGTGAAATTATGTCTCTAGGAAAATTTGGTCCGCCCCACACTGTAATGATTTTTGGATTCTTTTCTTTTGCAATTTTAAACATCTCTAATCCAATTCTATGACACCAAGCGTAATTACTCAAACCAAGAATATCTGGAAGTTCATTTTCAATTGCACTTTCCAATTTTTCAATATATTTAAACAAAGAAATTTCAACTTGTTCTCCAAAATTTTGTTTACAATAACTAGCAATATAGCCTATATTCAAAGGAAAAACTTCAGTTGATAAACCAACTGTATTATAAGTTAAATCTGCCAAATAGATTCTGAGTTTTTTTTTCACTGCTCGTTCTTAATTTTAAATTATATTTAAATTAATTTTAAATTTTATTTTAACTCTGAAAATTCTTTTTATTACCCATTTTTTGATATGAATTATGATTTTCACTAAAACCACTGTCAATGATGCCTATATTGTTGAACTTGATAAAAGAGAGGATCATCGAGGCTTTTTTGCAAGAACTTGGGATAAAAATGAATTTGAAGAACATAATTTGAATTCAAATCTTGTACAATGCAATGTTTCATTTAGTAAAAAACGTGGAACATTACGTGGAATGCATTACCAAAAAAAACCCTTTGAAGAATCAAAATTAATTCGTTGTACTAAGGGTAAAATTTTTGATGTAATTATTGACTTAAGAACGCATTCTTCTACTTTTAAAAAATGGTTTGGAGTTGAATTAACACAAGAAAATTATAAAATGCTTTATGTTCCTGAAGGTTTTGCTCATGGATTTCAATCATTAGAAGATAACAGTGAAATAATTTACCAAGTTTCTGAATTTTATACTCCAAATTCAGAATTAGGAATACATTGGAACGACCCTGCATTTAATATTACTTGGCCAATTGAAGAAAAAACAATAACCGAGAAAGATAATTCATGGAAATTATTTGATTCAGGTGTTTAAATTAGAATTCACAATACTAGGTTCTTCTGGGTTTATAGGTTCAAATATTTCAACAATGTTAAAAAATAAAAATTTTGATTGTTATGCCCCTAATATTCGAAAAGAGTCATTAGATGGTAAACATTTAGGCAATGTGATTTATTCACTTGGTGTATCCAATTTTCTAAAAAAACCATTAGAAACAATTGATGCACATATTTGCATTTTAAATAAAATATTGAAAAATTGTACTTTTGATTCTTTATTATATATCTCATCAGGAAGAATGTATTATGATGTTGATTCAACATTAGAAGAAAATTCCCTTATTGGTAACCCAAAATTGAAAAATGATCTTTATAATATTTCTAAATTACAAGGCGAATTACTTTGTCAATCCATGAATAATTCAAAAATCAAAATAATTCGACCTTCTAATGTTGTTGGAATTACTGCACCTTCAAACTTGTTTATTTCTTCACTAGTTAAAGAAGCAGTAACAACAGGAAAAATAATTTTGCATTCAACACTTGATAGTGAAAAAGATTATGTTTACATCGATGATTTAATAGAATTAATTCCAAAAATTATTTTATCAAATAAATTTTCTTTATATAATATTGCAAGTGGATACAATACAACTTCTAAAAAAATAATTGATGAAATTATTCGTTTGACTGACTGTAAAATAGAAATTGCACCTGATGCAAAAAAGTTTTCATCCTCACAAATAGATATCACAAGAATAAAAAATGAATTTAATTTTGTACCAACAAATATAATTGAAAAAATTGAAAATGTTGTGAAATTTTATCAAAAATTAAATAAAAATTAATTTTTTCATTTTAATGATTTATGATATTCTATAATAGATTCTTCACTGGTTGACAATTTAACATATTTTTGAATTTTTTCAGTATTTATGAAATATGTTTGTAAATATTTGTCAGATTCTTCAGTATATTCACTATCAAAATTTACGATATTTTTGACATCTCCAATTGTTAGACTGTTTGTTGATGCTAAATTAAAAATCTCATTACTTATTTTCATTTCAATCATTTCTAAAACAATTTTAGAAATAATGCTTGTATTCAGTACATTTAATTGAGATTTTGGGGATATCATAACTTTTTTGTGGTCATGAAGAAAATCATAGATTGGATTTTTTCTTGTACCTACTCCTACTAAAGCTGGTAATCTAAATATCAAGAATTTTTTTGCAAATCTTTGAACATATTTCTCAACTAAAAATTTATGATATCCATACGGTTCTAATTTTTGCTCATTAATTTCAACATCTTCACTAGTCTCGTCTAATGATAAATGACGATCATAAACTTCAATTGATGATAATAATACAAACATATCAAAATGTATTTTGTGGATATATTCTGCTATACTTGATAGGGAAGCATGAAAATCAAAATACGGATCTTCATTAGCCTTGTATTTTAATGCATTACCATTTGCAAAAATCAAAACATCACAATGTTTTCCAAAAAATTCTTCTTTATTTTCTCTTTGTATAATTTTGTATTCTATTTTTTTTTCTTCTAAATTTTTTACAATGGCTGAACCAGTTAGACCATTACCACCAATTATGAAAATCATTATCTAGCCTATGAAGTTAGGTGAATCATCCGGTCCTGGTGTTGTAATATCTTCTAGAGTATTATTTATTGCCATATGTTTACAAAATAACTGACAATTATTTGGCTTAACCCATTCTTCAATTTTCCTATTTTTTTCTGAATCCCAAATCTCTGCTAATGTTTGTTTGTAAATATTTCCAATATGAAAACTTTCTTTTGTACGGGCATTTTTACAGTAGGTTACATCACCTTCTGCTAAAATAGCAATCATAAAAAAATGTGCATGACATGTTTTAGGATAATCTAAATTTTCTTGGGATTTCATAAATGTCGTTGTCAATAAATTAATTCCATTTGTTGATAAGATATTTTTTATATTTTTAAAAATTTGTTGTGAACTTTCACTATTCCAAAATTCTCCTTTATCTGTGGTAAATTCATCTGGAGCTAATTGATAATAATTAATATTAAGATCTTTTATTCTATTTGCAAATTCTTCTAATGTGTCAATATTATCTGGGGTAACAAGTGTTCTAATTCCAATATTCATTTGTTGATTTAATTCCTGTTTTTTGTCAGATAATAATTTAATATTTTTCATTATTAATTCAAATTGATCCACACCTTGAACTTTCTTGTAACTTTCTCTGTTTCCACCAGCCATAGAAAATCTAATCCATTGTAAATTTTCTAAAAATTTTTCTACATTGCGTTCTGTTATTGTTGAACCATTTGTGATAGTCCCAATATCTAATCCTATTTTATTTGCATATTCAATAATTTCTAAATATCCTGGGTGTATTGTTGATTCACCTCCTCCTGTGAAACTAATTCCTTTTGTTCCTAATCTTTTAGCTTCTTTCAAGGTTTCTTTAATTTTTTCAGTATGAAGTGACGGTTTATCTGCTTCAATTCCTATATGCTCAGCATAATTACAAAATGAACATCTGTGATTACATCTGTTTGTTAAATCAACTTCTATAGTTATTGGAAATGGTCTTTTCCCTTCTTTGTATTCTACAATTTTTTCAGGATGAAAAAAAATTTTTTTTGTAAAATCAAAATTTCGCAGATCAAAATTATTCGTAGTTTGACTAAAAGCAGTACCTGTTTCTTTTTTTAAATTATTTTCATTTTTTGTTGATTTAATATTTACTAGATCTGACATTATTATTATACTGACTTTTAATTGATTATTAAAATATGTATGCTATTATGATACTTTTGGCAATAGAAAAAATATAATGGATAAAAGTTAATTTAATTATTCTATTTTCATTCTGTTCAATCTAATTTCTTCACTAATGAGTTGTTTATCAAAACTAATTACAAATTCGACATATTCTGCAATTTCTTCTGGTTTTAGAAATGTTTCAAATTTTTGATTTTTTGATAATCTACCCATTTTTGTTTGGGTTGAACCTGGAGAAATTGAATATACGCGTATATTATTCTCTTTTAATTCTGAAAAAAGTGCCCGTGAAAATCCTAACAATGCATGTTTGCTGGAACAATAAACTATGCTATTTTTAAATCCATTATATGCTGATGATGAACCAATATTTACAATTCTTCCCCATTTTGACTTTTTCATATCTTTTGAAAATTCTTTACTAAAAATAAAAGGAGCCCTTACATTGATTTTAAAAATTTCATCAAATTCTTCTATAGATGTTTTTTCTATAGATTTAATTAAAAACGATCCTGGTGTATTTATCAAAATATCTATTTTTCCAAATGTTTTTCTTATTTTTTTGATGGATCTTTCTATCTGCTTTTCATTTGTAAGATCTACTGATTCAATTTTTACATCAATATTTTCTTTTTCTACTTCTTTTTTTAATTTTAATAATTTATTTTCATTTTTTCCAATTAAAAATAAATTAAAATTTTGTTCTGCAAGTTTTTTAGTAATTGCATTTCCAATACCTCCTGATGCTCCTATAATCAAACAATTTTTTTTAATTTTCATATTATTCAATTTCTCTTGTCTCTACATATCTTTTTTCTTTATCTGATATTCTACATGCTTCCATAATTTTTGCTTGATTTAGGAGGTCTTCTTCAAAATTATAGATACATGAATTTGGTTTCATTATTTCATTACAAAATGATTCTACCATTAATTGAAAATGATTTACTGGCTCAATTAGTATTTCTTCATCAATATTACTATTTTTAATATTTAATCTAGCTGGCATATCTGGAGGTATATTATAAGATCTTGTAAGACTTAGTGAACCATCACTTCCCCATAATCCATAATTAGATTGATAATCTAAGTCATATCCTACACTAAATTGAGATTTAATATTATCATTAAAATCCATTAATAATGTGGCTTTCGTATCTACTTGTGTTTCTTTATCTATAGTTAAATTACAAAAAACACCTGTGGGTTCAGAATCAAATAACATTCTTGATGCATTAATTGGATAACATCCTGCATCATTGAGAATACCTCCACCCAATGATTTATCGTATCGAATATTATCTTTTGATATTGGTGGAAAACCATATTTTGATGAAAATAGGAATACTTTTCCAATTATTTTATCATTGATCTTTTTTTTCACTTTTTGGTGGGATGGATGAAAACGATACATAAAACCTTCCATTAACCTAACATTATTTTCTTTAATCTCATTAACCATTTTTTTTGCTGAGTAGAATGATGTTGTAGATGATTTTTCACAAAGTACATGCTTGCCTGCTTTTGCTGATTTTAATACCCACTCTTCATGATTTCCAACCGGTGTAGAAATATAGACTGCATCCACGTCTTTATCATTTATTACATCATCATATGTTCCACATTTTTTACAATTAAATATTTTTGAGAATTCTAGAGATTTATTATTTGATCTACTACCAATATGTTCCAATTCTACATTATTTGATTCTAGTATTGCTGGTATAGTTGAATTTCTTGCAATTGTTGAACAACCAATTATCCCAATTCTAATTTTATTGGTCATTTTAGAAATATTTTACCAAATGGTCCATCCACCATCTACAACAATATTGGCACCTGTCATATATGATGAATCTGATTTACATAGAAACTCAACAAGTTCATTTAATTCATCTTTTTTCATCATTCTTTTCATAGGAGTTAATTCTGCATATGCCTGTTTAAATTCATCATCTTGGTCGAATTCTACTCCTCCAGGAGCTATACAATTTACTCTAATTTTAGGAGCCAAATGTGTTGCTAAAAATTTTGTTAAGTTGATAACCCCTGCTTTTGAAATACTATATGCAGGATGTTTATGTCCTCCATTATACAAATCTGGTCTAGCTGAAACTATACCTGTAGATGCTGAAAAATTTACTATTGAACCACCATTATTATTCAATGCAAACTGTCTACAAACTGAAAATAATGTTGTTAAATTTATGTTTAGAAATTTTTGAAATGAATCTAACGTTAAATCAAAAATTGTACCTCTTGTTTTTCCTTCTTCTACATGATCATTCATTGCAAAACAATTTACTAAACAATCTGCTTTATTCTCTGAAAACCATGTTTTCACAAATTGTTCATCTGTTAAATCATGACCTAAAACTAAATCAAGACTCATGACCTCGTGATTCTTTTTTAAATATGTTGTAATCTCTTTTCCAAGTAATCCTTCTGAACCAGTAACAATAATTTTCATTCTTTAAACCCTTTTTTCTAATTAAATATAGTATTTATCTACATATTGTTTAACAAATTTTTGATACAATTGACATGTTTGTTTTGGTTTCAATTTTGATTCTAAATCCCTTGCACCTTGAATGATTAGATCCCCTGAATAATTAATTTTAGATAGCATCGAAAAAAATTCATCAAATTTTGTATCTCCAGTTCCAAATTGGACAGTTCCACCATTAAATATTCTATCTTTCACATGTACATTTTTTATCCATTTTTTTAAAATTATTAATTCCTCCTTTACATTATAACCTAAAGATGCACTATTTCCTGAATCATAATTTGCCATAATATTTTTATGTTCAAATTTTGTCAAAAATTCATCAAAATTTTGTGGGTTAAGATCAGTTTCTAAAACTATTGTAACATTATTTTGTTCTGCAATTAACATAACTTGTTCTAAACTATTTCTTACTTGTTCTTCATTTTTACTATTTTTTAATGATGATGAATCAACCAGAGGTATTTCTATCATTGAAATTTCTAATTTATTCGCTTGAATAATTAATTTTTTCAGTGTCTCAATATTTTTCTCTAATTCAATTTCTGATTCATTGAATAATTTTTTAATCATAAAGTAGTCTCCACAAATTGTATTTATTTCAATATCATTTTTCTTCATTAATTGTTTTATTTCTTGAATACCATTACTTGTCATAATGGGGTTGGGTGTATTTTCATCAAAAATCCATTCAATTATTTTTAAATCACAATCATTTGCTAATTCAAACTCTTTTTTCCAATTATTCATTGGAAATGACTGAATTTTATTTTTAAATTGTTCTACTAATCTACCTTGCATAATTCCTATTTTTGGTTTTTTCACAAAAAAAAAATTCAATGATTGTATTAATGGTTAACTGTTTAATTATACCTGTAAAAAAGAAATATGTATGAAAAAAAACCTTAATCCAAAAAATATTTTTCAAAGATTTAAAGGATTATTTTCTATAGGTATTGCTGATATAATTGGTGCTGGTATATCATCATTATTTTGGATTTACATGGCAACTTTAATGGAAGCTGAATCTTATGGTGAAGTTTTTTATTTTTTTGCAATTGGAAATATTGCAGCATCATTTGCATTTTTAGGTTCAAAAAATACTATTATGGTATTTGTTCCCAAAAATATTAAATTAGAATCTACAATTTTTCTATTTGTTATAATTGCAAGTATAATTGCTACTTTTATTATTTTTTTAATTTTTTCAAATTATGAAATAAGTTTGTATATTTTAGGTTCAGTTATTTTTGGTTTAGGAATTTCAGAAATTCTTGCTAAAAAGTTGTATTCACAATATTTTGTATTTTTAATGCTACAGAAATTATTGATGGTTAGTTTAGCTATTGGATTTTATTATTCGTTTGGGACTTCTGGTTTAATTTTTGGTATCGGACTTTCTTTTTTTGTATATTTATTTATAATAATCAAAGAATTTAAAACAACAAAAATTGATTTACCACTATTAAAGCCAAGATTGGGATTTATGACTAATTCTTACGGCCAAAATCTTGTTGCAACATTTTCAAATCAGACAGATAAATTGATGATCGCTCCTTTGTTAGGATTTTCTCTATTAGGAAATTATCAACTTGGACTTCAGTTTATTGCCGTATTTCAATTACTTCCATTAATTGTTTTAAAATTCACTTTACCACATGATGCAAGTGGTAATCCTAACAGAAATCTAAAAATTATTACAATTTTGTCATCCATACTCTTCACTTTTTTGATATTATTTATTTCTCCAATCATTATTCCAATTTTCTTTGAGAAATTTGATTATGTAGTTAACATCATCCAAATTTTGAGTTTCTCTCTTATTCCAATGACCATAAATACAATTTTTGCATCAAAATTCCTTGCTGCAGAAAAGTCAAAATTTGTCTCAATTGGGATGATTATATTACTTTCAACAAATATAATTGGAATTTTAATACTAGGAAATATTTTTGGCATAATTGGAGTTGCCATATCATATGTTTTGGCCACAATAAGCCAAACAATCTTTTATTTTAGTATGAGTTTAAAAAAGACTTAATTTTCATAATCCATTAATTATATTTTTTAAAATATTAAATTTTATGTCATAATTTTATTTAATAAAATAATTTCATTGTATGTTTGTAATTACTAATAAAAAGATACTAGAGTATATAATGTAGATTATTTAATATTCTTTGAGAATTATTTGCAATCAAAACTTATTATTGGTTTACCAGTTTACAATTCGGAAAGCACAATTAGAAAAACAATTGATTCTATAATTTCACAAACTTTTAAAGAATTCACATTATTAATATCTGATAATAACTCTACAGATTCAACATCTTTGATATGTGAAGAATTTGTTAAATCTGATTCTCGAATTCAATACATAAAACAAAAAAATAATATTGGTTGGGTAAATAACTTTCTTTTTTTACTTAATCAGGCAAATTCTAAATATTTTGTTTGGATTGCTGCTGATGATTATTGGGATAATGAATTCCTACAAAAAAATATTGAAATCCTTGATTCACACCCAAAAATTATTGGAAGCATGGGTAAAATTGAATCCACTGGAAATTTTATTCGTAAATTTGATTTTCAACAAGAAGATAATTTTTTTCTGAAACTTTATAAAAAAATTAGACTTCATTTTTTATCTCTTGAATTAAATACTATTGCTGGAATTAGTTATGATGACAGAATTAGAGAATGTTTGAAATCTTCTAGATATGGTTTGTTCATATTTTCTGTTTTTAATACTGAAATATTAAAAAAATCTGTTAATTTTGATATTCATCCTTGGGATTGGGGATTAATTTTAATTATTTTAAAATATGGAGGAATTAATCAAATTAATGAAATTTTGATTTATCGCTCTTTTGGCGGTAATTCAAACACCAATATTTTTACACATATCGATCACAAACATAAAAAATTAAAACAAATTTTACTTCCAAAATCTAATTTTACAAAATGGTTTTTTCAAAATATAGGTAAAAAAATATTCTTCCAAAATTTGGGTTATTTTATTAAACTAAATTTTTCTGGACCGATGATTATATTTTTAGATTTCATTAAATATGTGAAAATTACAAATTCAAAAAAATTATCTAATGGAAAAAGTGATTAAATTGAACTTAAAATCTGAAAAACTATTGTTATCTTTAATATTCCTAAAAATTATGAAAAATTATGAAAACTAAACCGAATCTTTTATTTTGGTTAAATGGATTTTTGATGCATTTTTCACTTGCATATTACCTTCAATCAGAAATAGATGCAAATTTTTTTGGGATAGTTGATATTAATTCAAAGCCTAAAAAATTTTTTGAATCCCAAAAACTAGTTAATTTTAAAAAAAATTGGTATTTTCATGATAATATTGATCCAAATCAAAAGAATCCTGATTTGGAATACTTGTTAAACTTTGAAAATAAATACAACATTAATTTGTGGAAAATAGCAATTAATGAAAGATTTTTTTATAAACATAATAGATTTTATAAATTTCAAAAAGAAGAAATTTTATCTATTCTAGAACAGGAGTTAAAATTATTTGAAAAAATTTTAGATGAAGTTAAGCCAGATTACCTTCTAACTTATGATCCCGTTTTACATCATCAAAAATTACTTTTAGATATTTGTAAATTTAGAAATATCAAAGTTTTATCTATTAATTTTACAGGAATTAAAAATAAAATAATTATTGCTGAAGACGCTACTACATTTAATTTTAATAAAGAATCCTTAAAAGTTTTTAATCAAAATATGTCAACTTCTAAAAATGAATCTTATGATGATATTTGGCAAAAATATATGGTTGATAAGACCCCTAAGATTAAAAATAAAATTATTGCTTTATCCCAATATTTACGTACTGATGATTCTGAATTAGTAAAAAATAATTTTATGTATGTTGGAAGAAGTAAATTTAATGTAATAAAAGATGCCCTTAATTTAGAATTAAATAAAAAGACTAGATTCAATTTTCTTCAAAAATTTTCTACATCTTCTCCAAATCTTAAGATTCCTTATGTCTATTTTCCTATGAATATTGTTGAAGAAATGAATCTATTGCATTATGCTCCATTTTATACAGATCAAATAGAAGTGATTCGTCATGTAGCTAAATCTATTCCTATTGATCATATTCTATATGTTAAAGAACACAAAGGTGCAGGATTAAGGGGATGGAACGAAATTGATTATTACAAAGATATACTGGAAATTCCTAATGTAAAATTGATTAATCCGTCTTTTGATAATAATACTTTACTACAAAATTCAAAATTATTAGTTACTATTAGAGGTTCAACTGCTTACAAGGCAGTAAAATATGGAGTACCTTCAATAATTTTTGGTCCTCAACCATTTGAGATAATTCCTTCTATCTTTAGAGTAAATTCTCTTTTAGAACTTCCAAATTTAATTAATACTATTATTCAAAAACCTATTGATACATCATATTATGAAAAATATGAACAATTAATTGATAATTTAGGATGTAGTTTTGATATGTTTTATTATGAAAACTTAAGAAATAAAGTATTTTTTTCCGGAGATATTTTGTCTAACGTAGAAATAAATGAGCATGATATGCAAGATTTTGTTGAAAATAATAAAAAACTCTTTTCAGAATTAGTTATTCAACACTTAAAATTTTTGAATAATTAAGATTGGATACAATAATTTTTTGGATATTATTTATTATTAATTTTCCATATTTTTTTTATATTCAGAATCAATGATGTTTGTAATGTCTCTTTGTTCCAAATAATCCTCTTTACTATTCATATTTACATAAAATACTCTGTTTTCTAATATTTCTAAATCGGTTTCAAAATAATCATTAAAAATTACTCTAAAAATATTTACTAATGAAATATTTTGATATGGTTCATAGTTGTTAATACCAGGCAAATAAAATGCTTCAAAATTACTATACCATTGAATTAATTCTTCATTAGTTGGAGACTCACTTGCAAATTGTTGCCATCCATGATCTGATACTAAAAGAATTATTGGCTTTGATTCTACTGATAGAATTTTTGAAATACTTTCAGTTATTTTTTCATTAGTATATTCTAATTGATACTGATAACGTTTTGCTGCAGTTTCTTTATCAATTTGATTAAATTTTTCTGGATATTTAATATAATTTCCGTCTGAATCACGTGTAAATGGTTCATGTGGGGTTCTGTGATGCGAATAAACAAAGAATGGCTCATTTTCTACATCTTGAATTTTTTCTAATTCTGAAAAACTACAATTTCTTGATTCTTTCCAAATATCGACAGCATATTCTCGAGGAATAAATTTTAGTGCACTATTATCAATTAATGAAAGTATTAATTGGTTGTCTAACTCTTGACATAAAATTTTATTCGCTACACTAATTTCTCTATGAGCAGCACCCCCATCAATAAAAATTGTATTGTAACCATTTTCTTGGAATGTCTTCATGACAAGATTTTTACTAAAAAGATATTTTTGTAACATAAAATTTTTTGCAGACAATTCCTCTTGATGGTGGAGATAGTTCATATTCATTGCTGAATTCATACTTAAAACTGTCCATCTATAATTACTAGAATTATGTTCTGGAATTATAAATCCAAAATCTCTTAAGTCATTCAAAAAGTTTGAGTTATCAAAATCAAAATTTTTCTTTAAAGATTTTTCACTTGAATATCCATCTAAAACTATGAGGTATATGTTTGGTTTTTCTATATTTTTAAATTTTATTTCCTGTTGAAAACTATTTACAGAATCATTATTTAAATTATCTAAAATAATATTTGGCATAAATGAAATTACTATTGCTATAGTTATTGCAGTGAAAATTTTTGTTGGTTTTTCCCAATTTCTGATTTTATAAATTATAAGAACTCCAATTGATAGTATCAGAAAAGCCATGAATGCTAAAATTGGAATTTGATTTAATGCAATACTAAATACTTCAATTCCGAAAAGTCCTTCTCTCAGATAACTTATGCTGAAAAAAACGATTAGAAATAAAGAAATTACAAGTGTTGTTTTTTGAGTATTTTTTGTAATTTTTGATAAGAATATTACTGAAAGAATTGTTAAGCCTAGAATTAATATAACTGGAATTATTGTTGATTCTAAGGTAATTTCAATTAGATTATTTGTAACAATAAATAAAATTGGTATTAATCCAATCATTAGTGAATGAATAATTCCCGAATTTATTATTTTCATAAAAATCTGATTTCTTCATAATTTATAAATTGTTTTTACATAGTAAAGTCAGATGAAAAATTACGTATTTGTTATTCTTATTGCAACCACGTTCAGTTTTTTCATCCCTGACGCATTTGGTTATATTGATCCTAGTACTAGCACTATGATTGTACAGGCATTACTTGGAGCGTTTGTAGGTCTGGGTATTGGAATAAAAGTTTACTGGGAGAAAATTAAATCTAAATTATTTAATAGATCTTGAATATTACCCTGTATTACAAAATTTATTTCTGGAGATTTAACTTGTATAACGTTAAATAATTAAATTAATTTAATATTTATACTTGAAAATAATAATTGGAATTCCAGCATTTAATGAAGAAAAAAATATTGGAGCTATTGTTGCAAAATTAAAAATAAAATATGATCATGTGATTGTTTGTGATGATGGTTCTTCTGATATGACTCAAACTATTGCGTCATCATTAGGTGCAATAGTTGTTAAGCATACTAAAAATCTGGGATATGGTGCAGCCATTAAAACAATTTTCAATGAATCTAAAAAAACAGATGGGGATATTTTAGTTACATTTGATGCTGATGGACAACATCAAATTTCAGAAATTGATTCAGTATTGAAACCTTTGCTAGAAAATAAAGCTGATATCGTAATTGGTTCAAGATTTTTAGGAAAAACTAAAAATTTACCAAAATATCGAAAATTTGGAATCAAAACTATTACTGGATTAACAAATACTATGACTGGTTCAAATTTATCAGATGCTCAAAGTGGATTTAGAGCTTATTCAAAAAATATACTAAATGAAATCTCTCCAACAGATTCTGGAATGGGAATATCTACTGAAATTTTAATAAAATCTACTAAGAAAAATATGAAAATTGCTGAAGTTCCAATTACAATTAGTTATGAAAATAATTCTCATTCTCAAGAACCAATATCTCATGGTGCTTCTGTAATTATTAGTACAATTAAACATGTAGCAATGGAACGACCTCTTCTTTATTATGGAATTACTGGTTTATGCTTTCTAATACTTGGTTTGATTTTTGGGGGATGGGCAATTCAGAATTATTCTGAAACTGGTTCTGTTACTACAAATATTGCTCTTGTAGGAATTGGTGGTGTTATTTTAGGTACTATATTGATAATCACTGCGACAATTCTTTATTCTATTGCTAATGTAGTTAAAAAATAAAAAACTAATTTTTTCAATAACACATTAATTTTTTCTTATTCTTATACAGTTGATTCTCTTTCTACAATTCCACAAATTATATGATAAATCACTCTATGTACCTCTTGTATTCTTGCAGTATTAGTAGATTCAACTATTATTGGAATATCCACAATTTTACTGATTATTCCACCTTCTCCCCCGAGTAATCCTATTGTAATAGCACCCAAATTTTTTGCAGTTTTAATCCCTTCTTCCACATTTTTTGATTTTCCACTAGTAGAAATACCAATTACTACATCGCCTTTTGAAACAAGACTTTCACATTGTCTACTAAAAACCACATCATATGAATAATCATTTGACAATGAAGTAAGAATTGATGAATCTGTAGTTAAAGCAATTGCCGGTAAACTTTTACGTTCTTTTTGGAATCTCCCAATAAATTCTGCAACTATGTGTTGTGCATCTGCTGCACTTCCACCATTACCAAAAATAATTATTTTATTTCCTGTACTAAAACATTTTATTATTTCATTTATTGCTTTTTCAATTTTTTCTGATAAATTTTTGGAATTTAAAATTAGGTTAGAGCTTTCTTCTATAGTTTTTATTATTTTATCATTTATTGAATTCAAACTAATCGTTCTCTAAGTTTTTTCATAGACGATTTTTCTGAATCCCATATTTTCTTTTTACCGTCACCTAAAATAATGTCTAGTATTCGTATATCTCTTACAAGTCTAAGTAAACCTTCTGGTTCTAGTGATGCTGCTTGATCGCTTCCATACATTGTTCTATCTAAAGTAATGTGTCTCTCAATTGAAGTAGCACCTTGTAAAACTGCAGCAACACAAATTACAGATGCAGCTGATTCATGACCACTATACCCTACATCACATTTGAATTTCTTTTTAAGAGTTTGAATAACTTTCAGATTAGCTTCTTCAATTTTCATAGGATAACTGCTATGTGAATGCATTAATTCAAATGGACATTTATATTTCTTGAAAATTTTAATTGCTTTTGAAATGTCATTAATTGTACTCATTCCCGTAGAAATGAATGTATGTTTTCCTTCTTGAGCAATTGTTTCTAATAATTTAGTATGAATTAACATTGCTGATGCAACTTTGTTGTATTTTGTCTTGAATTTTCTCATTTCAATTTGACTATCTATATCCCAACATGAAAGATACCATTGAATCTTTTTTTGTTTACAATATTTATCAATAATTTTATAATCAGCTGTAGAAAATTCTAAACCTTCTTTTTGTTCACGTTGTGTTGTTCCCCATGGACTTTCTCTTGGTCCATCTAGAACTTCTTTAGAATATACTTTATTTATTGTTCTTTTTTGAAATTTAACTGCATCACATCCAGATGAAACTGCAAGGTCAATGAGCTTTTTTGCAATTTTTATATCTCCATTATGATTTATTCCAATTTCTGCAACAATGAATACCATGATTATTGTCTAAATTATGTCCTATTAAATTTGACTCAGTACCAATTAGTTTTATTTGAAAATTTTTCTTTTAAAATTAAATCAATCATTTCTCTCAATGCTCCATTCCCTCCTGAATTTTTACAAATATAATTTGCAATTTTTTTAGCTTGCAAAATTCCATCTGAGGGGGTTACAGATAATCCTACTTTTTTCATTAATTTAACATCGTTAACGTCATCACCAATAAATGCAACTTCAGCAGGTAAAATTTTATAGTATTTGCATATTTTTTCTAATTCTTTTTCTTTAATTTTAATTCCAGAATAAGTTTTTGAAACGTTCATTTCTTTTGCCCATTTTTTAACAATTTTTGAATTTTCTTTTGTGACTATTGCAGTTTTAATTCCATTTCGTAATAAAATATTGATTCCCATACCATCTCTTACATGAAATCGTTTAACAATTTCACCTTTTTCTGAATAATATCTTCCACCATCAGTTAATACTCCATCCACATCAGTTAATACTAATTTGATTTTTTTACATTTACTTTTTATCGATTTATTCAATTTCTTATATCTAGTTTAGAATTTTGACATAATAAATATAATTATGACAAATGAATTGATTTCATATACATGTCATTAAAAATAGAAAATCTTGATTTAGGCGTACAA
>Ga0222718_10001051_pt1 | contig 27782 bp, 35 predicted proteins | sample C33_27DmetaG_FD_165045 | JGI IMG/M metagenome (GOLD analysis project Ga0222718, IMG submission 165045) | Estuarine water microbial communities from San Francisco Bay, California, United States - C33_27D | ecosystem: Environmental > Aquatic > Marine > Unclassified | place: USA: California...
GTGCCCGTGCTGTAGATGTTCCTGTTCGTTGGGGGGCTGCTTGGTCTGTTCCAAACATTGCTTATTGGGATGGCACTATGGAATCTGCAATGAATGATTACATTGATACAAGGCGCAGTCAGGGGCGTAGACCTTTTATCGACGCCCCTCACTTTGAACTAATGATTTAGCTTGCACTCAGATGTGTAGCTGTTATTAAGATTCTTGGGGGTGTCGGTTCCGGCTGGCATCCTCACGATACTTCCTTACAGTTTTGTCATTGAGGCCCAAGAACAAAGCCGTAGATGTTACGCACCATCCCTTGCTTTGAAAGTATAGGATGTCATCTATTTCTTTTTGGCTAAGTGGATCGTTACGCCAGCCGCTGCCTCTTGTGGGCGCGGCTGTCGTCTCGATCTCTTTTGGCTTAGGCTCTGGTTCTTTTGCTTTGGGTTCTGGCTTGCCGCCCCATTTATCACGATAGCGTTTGCGTATTTGTTTTGCATCATTAAGCATTGCTTGAAGCATTTGTTCCTGATTCATTTGCAACTCCTTAAAAAAAGACGCAGCCAAAGCTGCGTCAGTCAGGGAGGATTCTCGAGCAACGGGCAGATATGAATCCTCGGAGAACATTCTTAGCTAACTAGAATGGTATCTTGTCGTCAAGGTTATTGTCATTACCTTGTGGATCAGATGCTAAGAACGAAAGGTAAGGTTTACCGTCTTTTGACCTACGCCACGCAGCAATGCGTTTGTTTAAAGGCGGGTGAATGTAAGGCATTGTCTTATCTTCTGGGTTAAAGATCTTGCCTGTCCAATCTGGCGCTGATTCCTTTTCATTGTCATTCTCAAACATGGCACCAATTTTCTCATAGATTTCGAGAATCTTTTTACCATCTCTTGTTTGCGTTTGAACAATTACAGTCTTTGACTGTCTGCCCTCAACGCGAATCCTACCTTGTAAGATCATGCGTTGCTCTTCGAAGGGTGGGAATGTTGCGCCTGTATTTGAGTTGTCGTATTCTGCCATGCTTCTGGCTCCTTTTGCTAAGTTGTGGTGAGGGGTTCTTGGGAAACCTCCCCCTCGATAAGGTTATTAAGGTTGGAAAGGCACAACCTTTTCCCAAGAATTACCAATCTTCTACTTTGATTTTGCTTTTAGGTTGCGCTGAGTTTTTAGGTGCGCTTGCCTTGTTTGCATCATCATCGTCTGGGTTTTCATCTGGCTCCATACCAGCAAGACCTAACAATCCATACCTCTTTGCATATGTTGTAGCACTGCCAATACCCTGCATATTTTGCCTGTCTAATTCAAGATAGACTTTGCTGGTAAATCTTTCTCCACTTTCGTGAACAAACTCTGTTGCTACAAAGTGACCAAATTCATCCTTGCCTCCAGCTTGGATCAATACAAATCCATTTCTGTGCAACGCTGGTTTGATTGCATCAATACAACTCTGCAAGCTTGCATACTTATTTCTGAAGTGTGGATTGACAGCGTCCTTGTGCGGCGTTGCCATTTCTTGTTGCGCTTTAGCCAGCGCCTTGATTGCTTTATCCATTGGTGTTCTCCTTATCGCTTGATTATCCTAAGTGATCCACGTTTATCGCGCTTAACTGTTACGTAGTCACAGTAAACTTCTCGTTCGTTATCACTGACCATTCCTTTGAGATCTTTCTTTGCGTTCTCAAAGATTCGGTTTTGTTCGTAGCCTTGAACGTAGGTAACGGCTGCATCGACGAACTGATTGTCTGTTGAGGCGTCTCGTATGACCATGTTGTCCACCTCAACTTTTTCAGTTGAGAGTTGTGGGATGTCCACAGCAATTGGCTCTTCATCGCGTAACACGTAACCCCAGAAGTCTGACACCACCGCCCACATAGAATTGAAATAGTCGTTGTCCGCATTGACAAGTACAGACCTCCATTCACTGTTGCCAAAGATAGCTGATAGATAAATACCTTTTGCATTTGCTAGTCTGCAATAAAGTTGTAGCTGAGGCATGTAATAATCTATGAGCTTGTCAATGTTGTTGAAACTGTTTGTGTGTTTGGCTTCAACCAAGTTTGCTTCATGTCTTACAGCAGCATCAATTGTACCCTTGGCAACAACAGTGCCAATTGTTTCAATGAACTCACGCTGATGTGCAGCAAGCGTTACCTTGTGTTCTTTTTCAAACCAAGCAAGGTTAAAATCCTCAGTAAATCTACCAAGCTGCACAGCTAAATTGTTATCTAAATTCTCAGGCTGATCTCTACCTGTTTTAATGCGCCAAAGACTGAGCCAATCACCTTGTATGATTTTAACACAGTCGCTGCCGCCAATGAATCCAACTCGATTCATGGTGTTCTCCTTTGTTTTTATTATATATTTCTACTGCATATTTGCAGCTGGGTCAATCGGAATTATATTTTGAGAAGTCTGAGGGTTTGCAATAGCCGAACTCAATCAATTCTTTTTTAAGTCTGCCTTTGAGCCAATTCTCACCAACCTTTTCACCGTTGATAATTCTTTGGGCGTTGACTTTATGGCTATCCATTACCCATCCTTGAACCTTTTGATACTCTTTATTGTATGCATCATTAGATCCGCGCATAACACTAGCTTCCCATACATCATTCTCAATGTATCGGGAGATTGCTTTTGCTTCATTTTTCTTATGCATTTGTCACCATGAAGTATTGAGCTACATACTTCCCGCTCTCAAGTTGAATCATTGTTTTGTCTACAGGATAACCAAGATCTTTTAGATCTTTGATTCTTGCTGAGAGACGAAAGCAATTGTAATTTAGCAATGCATCTATTGCTGTTATTGTTTTGCCCGATTCAAGGTGAGCTTTTATTTTTTTTGTTTGACTTTCCATCTTTGTTCTCCATAAGATTTTGGAATGTGTCACCAGACATGATGACTAGAGTTTGTGGCTTGCCTCGCCGCCGTTTATAGAAAGCAATGTCTCTGCTTTCTAAGACTGAGAATGGACTAGGGAAGTTTGATTTGTCTCTGTACTTTACTTCTCCTACCAATCTATCTCCGTTGATTGTGAGGTGGATGTCACCTGTATACTCTCCTCCCAAGCTTCCCGAGAGAGGGACGCGCTTCGCTTCGATCTTCGCTTTGATTTTGTTAAGCCAATCGACAAACCACTTTTCGTGATAGGTTCCTTTGATTTTACTACGGCTTGCCATTTGTCCTCCCGATAGCAATTAAGACAAACATACCAATGCTTCTCCATGCTGCGACCCGCATTGTTTTTAAGTATTGCAACAAACCAAATTGATTTCGTTTCACACGAAACACAGAATGCTGCCTTACCTTTTTTTGACTTCGATGTCATAGCCTAAAGCATCCAACCAACACATAAGAAGAAAGCCAGACGGTACTCTCTTGTGCTGTTCCCATTTGTGGATCAGCGAATCTGTACAACCAATTAACTCAGCTAGTTTTGGTTGGCTTAATTTTTTCTCGTGTCTTGCTGCGATTAGCATGGAAATCATTTGCTCGTAGTTCTTTGGCAGCAAGATTCTTGAGTTTCTTTTTGTACTCTTCATCTAAGGCTTCGCTGATTTTAAAAGCAGTGTCATATCGCAGGTCGGTTGTTCCATTAACAGAACGATAGTATGTTGATGTTGGAATGCCAGCACAACGAAAACCATCGAGAAGTTCGATGCCTAGTTCTTGCGAAATGTTTTGTAGTTGTTCCATGTAGCTTTTCATATTGCATGTATGCAGCAAGGTTATTCATTTGACAAGGGGCTGCTATGAACAACCCCTTATCAACTTTATCAATTAGCTTCGCCAGTTCCCTGACACTCATAGCAAGTGTCATGTATTGTATCTATATAACCGACATCGCGTGTAAAACTTTGAGGTCTTGCTACCTCATACTCTACAGTCCCATCACCTAAGCAAACAGGACAGGTCTCCCGTTCAGTACGGTATTCCGTCATCTTCGATAGCATGCTTTTTCTCCCATGCTGCAACTGCACGTTGGATGAATTTGTCTCGATTGAAACGTGGATTGCGTTGCTGTAGATCGTCTGCAATCATTTCAATTGTGAGGGGTGAGAAAACTAGGGGGGCAATTGAATCTGCCACCCATTCAAAGTCTCTTCTTGTCATCATCTTAATGCCTCCCATTGTTTAGAGCGCATAGCAAAGATGATCTTCTGCTCTCGCTCGATACGCGCTGCATGTGGGGAGCGCATGTCATCTGTGTGTGTGGCCCAATATGTTAAGCAATTGTATAGCGCCCACATGTTTGCACCAAGCACAGCAGATTCATTCATCCAATAATCAAGCAGCTTATCGAGTTGCTTTTCATTGGTCTTGTTGACGTTGGGTTGTCTTGTTGGTGCTTTGCAAACTGTTGCTTTGAGGAAGTCATTGACGTCTGTGATTGCAATCTTTGACGCCATATAATCTTGCCACAGTTCTTTGTTGTGGAAGAATGTAGACACGCCAATCTCTACCTTCTTAGCAGACGCTTCAACATTGAGAGATGCAGTGTGCTTGAAGCTGGTAAATGCAGCAACATCTCCTGTGACTTGACCGTTCTTGCAGACAAGGCGCAGTGCTGATGAGCGCATCATGTATGCCCACGATGCATCATAGCTGTTGAGGAAATCGACTTTAAACTTTGTTACGTCACCGACATTTGGTTCTACGCAGAGATCATTGTAGATAATTTCTCCACGCATCTTTGCGCCGTTCTCATAGACTTGATAATATATATCAAAGTCATTTGATACATCGGCTCGCTTTGCAGCATCGTATGCAGCATTGATTACATCATCATGCGTGACTAGCTTGTATCTGGTGCCGTGTACGCCAAGTATTTCGTCTGTGTCTGTGCGTACTACCATCATGTGCTTTGGCGCTTCCTTGCCGCTCTGAGAGAAGCAAGGCTGCAATTCTACGGGAAACTCCGCGCTTGTAATATCAAATGGCATTGTGTTCTCCTTTATATCTGCCAGTTAGTACTGCATTGTTGCAGCTTTTATATCTAGTGTCAAATACTAGATTAGATTTAAGGGTTTTTTCTTGGGCGTCCACGTTTGCGTTTTATTTCAACAAACTTTTCGGGTGTGTTTCTTTTTATTCTGGTATTCACACCAATATTGTGGTTCATTTCAGACAGAAACTCCAAGGCTTCTTTCTTTGGATTGTCTGATTTCCAAATGCTTTCGACTCGATCAGTTACATAAAACATGCAGACTCTATCGTCGATTAGTGTAAGCGTTTTGTTTTGCACGTTGATTCTCCTTTGTGCTTTGAGGTTGATTCTTCTGGGTTGAATTGAAGCGATGGAAGAAAGGTGTTGTGTTGTGAATTGCCGAGGCTGAAGAAAGACCTAACCCCACCATCTGTAAGAAGTTCTAAAACAAAAAAAAGGGCAGAGGCGTGAACCTCTACCCTGTGATGTTTAGGAAGCCTTCTTCTTGGTAGCTTTGGGTTCTATGAGGTCGTTAGCGGCCTCGATGCTGATACCCATTGCTGCGTCCATGTCTAGCAGTTCTTGCGGTATGTCTACCTCTTGCTGTGGTACGTTCTGCGTTCCGTATGAGTAACCAATTGGTGCGCCATACGGTGTGTACCATTCGCTATGTGCTGCAAACCATGCGTGTTGCAGGTCCTTGTACATCTCATCAAGCTGTTCGTGCTTGTACTGTGCAGCTTGTGATGCTCCGTATGAGCCGCGAATCCGCTGCATACTGATCTCTGTACCATCGTACATCTTGCGGTCTGCTTCGTAGCGGCTCTTCTTGTTGTTGGCGTTAATCTCTGTATCGACACCATTCTTGCCACCATATCTGAGGAAGTACAGGCCATCGAGCATCTTCTCCATCAGGACTCTGCGCACAAAGGTCATCTCGTCGTGTGGCAAGAAGTCTTTGGTGTCATAGTCAAAGCGGTCAAATTCAAAGGTAAGTTCATTGATCATAGTAGCGATAGTCATTGTTTGTTCTCCTATATTGTCTATCGAGTACACATTCTTCATGTACAAGTATAGGATCGGCAGCCGAATCTGATAAAGTCAAAGCAAGCGCCAGCGCAGCCCAGCTTGGGTTTTTTGTCCGCCGTGACCTCGCAGCATGCACTTTATCTCAGGATGCGAGAACCCAACTATCAGCCGCGCAGATGTATGAAAAAACCCGCACTTTGACTTTAGCTGATTCGGAAGCCCAACTGGAAGTTATCATTAGAAGATGTGTGTGTGATGATAGATACATCGCTGATAAGGTGTCATGCAGACATACAAGACCCTCCTACGATCACTAGCATCAAGCCAGCTTTGTGTAAGCAAAGTGGCAGATGTGACGTGATCGGAGGCAGGGGCTGTGACTGCAATGACGCCGCAGAAGCGATAGCGATAAAATACAATAAACAAAATCATAAAGCATTTTAGCGCCACGGTCTTCATGGCTCGATGCCATGAGGAACGTGTCAATACTACATGTTGTGTCTGCGCGAACAATTAACACAAGTGACGCAACGTCACATCTTGACTGCCACACAGAAAATGACGTCTAGATGGGGGGGAGAGAGGGAGAGGGGGGGCACAATGAGGTACTTATGTCTGGTCTTGAAATAAAGAAAGTTACAGCGAAACAAGCTGCATTGGTGGATACACTCGTAGCATCTGGTTGTACAATCAAAGAAGCTGCAGCACAAGCTGGATACGCTGCAGGTGAATCAGGAAGAGTGAGTGCTTCCAAGGCCTTACGCCAACCACACGTACAACAATACATGATGCAAAGAGTCAGTGAGCAGATAGGATTGAATGCTACCACTGCTGCAGCTAGGGTTATGAAGTTAGCAACAGGTGCAAAGAGTGAATATGTCCAACTTGAAGCGAGTAAGGATATATTAGATAGGGCTGGGTTCAAACCGATAGATAGAAGTCAGGTGCAAGTAGCTGGGGATATACGGGTATCCATTGATCTCGGCTAGGTGTATATGGGCGTTACCCTCCTTCGTCGGGTCGGGCTGTCGTGAACCAAGCCCTTACGGTCTTGGCCCTGTCGGGCTTCCATCCCTAACGCAGGTTTTGCTGGGCCATTTGTGTATGGTAGCAACCTCTATAGCTAGGTGGGGGTTCAAAACTGCGAGTGTTATTGTTGCTAGTGGTCAATCTCTCTTATTTTTTTTCGAAAAGGTTTTTTGTGTGTTTGTAAAAATATTTTTTTGTTGTAGGGGGATTGTATGCGTGTGGGTGTAATGTCTGCTGTTAGAAGGATTCATTATGGCGAAGACGGCTGCTTGGCAGAGGAAAGAGGGTCAGAATCCCAAGGGGGGATTAAACGAGAAGGGTCGTGCGTCTTACAAGCGGGAGACGGGCGGGACGTTAAAGCCTCCGGTAAAGGGCGGCGACAATCCAAGGCGGGCAAGTTTCTTGGCGAGGATGGGCGCGGCGAGTGGTCCAGAGCGGGACAGCAAGGGAAGGCCGACTCGTCTTCTTCTAAGCTTACAGGCGTGGGGCGCAAGCAGCAAAGCAGACGCAAAGGCAAAGGCAAGGGCGATTAGCAGAAGAAACAAAGCGAAGAAGGATAAAGCGTAATGCCAATGGGTAAAGGAACGTATGGTTCAAAGGTTGGACGTCCATCAAAGGAGTCAGCGTTAAAGGGTAAGCAGAAGTCATTGCCGCCTGCATTGAAGCGTAAGATTTTAGCTGCCAAAAAGAAGAAGGCATAGACATGTGTTTTGGTGGTAGGAAGAAGAAGGTTGTAACTGAGGCAGCGGCGCCTGATCAGGTTTCTAAGAAGAAGGATGAGGGTGCTGGTGTTAAGAAGAGTGATGCACAGCGTCTTCGTGAATCTTATATGATTGCAGAGGGGAGGATGAAGATGCCTTCTGATGCGAGTGATAAGATGAAGGAGGAGGTTGCTCGCGCTAGGCGTGATGTGAAGAAGTTTGGTCCGCGCACAACTTTGTCTCCGTCTCAGGGTTTGAAGATGACAGGCAAGGCTCTTAAGTACACAGGCAGGTCTTTAATTCGTGGTCTTACTGGGAAGTCTACTCTGGGTGGAAGTGGAAGGTAATGGCTGACGCTCTTCAGAAGCAGTACGAGGAAATTAGCAAGCAGGTTGATGAGTTTGAGCAACAATTCAGAAACCGTGGTTTGAAGCGTGTTCGCAATGCTATTCTTAGCAGACTTGGAAACAAGGCCAAGGATTACCTTCAGGACATTCAGGAGGCTGAACGCTCTGGGCAGCGTGCGATTCCTAAGAAACACTTTACTCTTCTTCGCAAAATGGAAGCTTTAGAACGGCAGTTTATTAGGGAAGGTAATAAAAATGGCGGTAAATGAAGCTGGCAATTATACTAAGCCTAAGATGAGAAAGTCTTTATTTCGCAGAATTAAGGCGAAGGCAACGCATGGCACTGGTGCTGGTCAGTGGTCAGCGCGGAAGGCGCAGTTGCTTGCCAAGGAATACAAGAAACGTGGTGGAGGATACCGATAATGAATGCTTTTGACGCATATCAAGAAGAGTTAAATAGAAAACTAAGAAACGATAAGTCATTAATACGTTTTTTGCGCAAAGTAATATCGTCAACAAAAAATGATAAAATAAAGAAAGATGCTAAAGTTAAGCTCAAAGATGTGCAAAATAACATTGATTTGGGCAAGAGCAAAAAAACTTATAGAGATTCTGTAACTGGGGAGCTTAAGTTGCGACCTAGAGGTGGCGGTGCTATGACTGATCTTTCTCAACGTACTGGTGCGACTGCAAAAGGCACACTGTTTAAAAAGAAACTTAACTAATGAAATCTTCTCAGAAATCTTTGCTGGATTGGGGAAAGCAGAAGTGGCGAACCAAGTCTGGCAAGAAGTCTAGTGAAACTGGTGAGCGGTACTTACCTAGCGCGGCTATTGCTGCTCTTAGTTCTTCTGAATATGCAGCTACAACCAGAGCTAAACGAGAGGGTAAGGCAAAGGGTAAGCAATTTGTGGCTCAACCGAAAGCGATTGCTCGGAAAGTAAGGAAGTATAGAACGTGAGTTTTGTTTCTACTTTAAAGTCAGAAGAGCTTGAAATGCTTCGCAAGATAGTGCGCAAGGTTCATTTTGCCTATGTGATAGATAAGATGGGTGAAAATTTTATTGACAACTACAAGTGCGATCAGTTGATTGATAGCATTGCTCCTGAGACTATACAGGAGATGATTCGGTTTGGAGTAGATAAAGGGCTTCGATAGTGGTTGATTTTAAGTACAAGCCTGATGGTGCTGTGCTAAAGTCCTTTATGAAAGATAATACTTTCTTTCGTGGCATTAGAGGGCCAGTAGGATCTGGCAAATCTGTGGCTTGTTGTGTGGAGGTTTTTCGTCGTGCGCTTGAGCAAGCAAAAGGACCCAACGGGATTAGAAAATCTAGATGGGCTATTATCAGAAACACAAACCCACAGCTTAGGACAACCACAATCAAGACTTGGTTGGATTGGTTCCCAGAGAACGATTGGGGGAAATTTACTTGGTCGGTTCCGTACACTCATCATATTAAAAAGGGTGAGATTGAGCTTGAGGTTATTTTCTTGGCGCTTGATAGGCCAGAGGACGTTAAGAAACTTTTGTCGCTGGAGCTTACGGGTATTTGGATTAATGAGGCCAGAGAGATACCCAAGTCGATCATCGACGCTTGTACTATGCGGGTTGGTCGTTACCCTTCTATGCGTGATGGTGGTCCTAGTTGGACCGGCGTTATAGCTGATACCAACGCGCCCGAAGAAGATCATTGGTGGCCTATTATGTCTGGTGAGGTTCCAATCCCAGATCATATTCCAAGAGAGCAAGCTCGGATGCTTGTGAAGCCCAATAACTGGCAGTTCTTCACTCAGCCTTCAGCAATGTTAGAAATCAAAGATGAAGAGGGTGAGATCCAAGATTACCAGCCAAATAAAAGCGCTGAGAATCAAAGGCACATGCTTTCAGCATATTACCCAAATCTTATAAGAGGTAAAACAAAAAGCTGGATTGATGTCTATGTAATGAATAGACTTGGCACAATACAAGATGGAAAGCCAATATATCCTATGTTTGCTGCAGAAACACACATTGCAAAAGAGGAAATTGCAGTCGCTGCAGGAGCGCCGTTGTATGTAGGTTTAGATTTTGGACTTACGCCAGCAGCTACATTAGGGCAGAAAGTAAGGGGAAGATGGCTTATTCAATCTGAAATTGTTGCTTTTGATATGGGGATTGTTAGATTTGCTGAAGTCCTTAGGGAAGAGATTGCAACACGTTTTTCAGAAGCCTCTGATGTTTATATTTATGGAGATCCAGCAGGAGATTTTAGAGCGCAGACTGATGAATCGACCCCGTTTCATATTCTGCGCGGCGCTGGCTTGAGGGCGTTCCCTGCGCCTTCCAACTCTGTTGACCTTCGCCTTGAGGCTGTCTCTTCCCAGCTAACAAAGATGACTGAAGGGAAGCCAGCGTTTTTAATAGACAGGCGATGCCAGCAGCTTATCAAAGGGTTTGAGGGTGGCTATCAGTATAAGCGTATGGAAGTAAGTGGAGAGAGGTATGCTGATAAGCCTGACAAGAATATGTATTCACATATTCACGATGCTCTTCAATATATGATGCTTGGTGCGGGTGAGGGCAGAGCATTAATAAATGGTCAAAAACCTGCGAGGCCTGTGGTTGCTAATCGAAGCTTTGATGTTTTTAGAAAGACACCAAGCAAACAAAGAAGGCAGGGCCTTTGGGCAAGAATGTGATTTGTGCGTTGCAATAAATCTTTTTCTCTGTTTAGGGATAGGTAAGCAAGGAGATTACTATGTGTTTTGGTGGAAGACGACGCAGCAGTCAAAAAGTAGACGAAGAGCAAGCAAAAGCTGAAGCTGAAGCCAAAGCTGCAAAAGAAGCAGCAGCAGCAGAAGCTGAACGCAAAAGACAAGAAGAGCTTGAAAAAGAACGTCAAGCAGCAGCAAGTGCAGAAGAGCAGCGTCGAGTTCAGGAAGAGCAGAGGAAACGTCAAGCCGAATTAGCTGGTGCGGTTATTGGCGAAGTTGATGGTGCTGGTCGCGCTGTGCCTTCAGCACTTATGCAAAGAAGATCTATTCGTGGCGCAAGACAAGGACGCAGAAGTTTAATTACTTCCTCAGGGAGTGGTCAGGGATATTATTCAAGGTTTCTATAAATGATAACTGATCCAATTGCTAAGGCGTATTTGAAAAGATACGAGACTGCAAAAGCAAAGCGGACAAACTTTGTTGATGTATTTGAAGAGTGCTATGAGTACGCGCTTCCTCAACGTGAGTCCTTTTACTATGAGGTTTCTGGAGAAAGGCGCGACGATAAAATCTTTGATGAAACTGCTGTTGTAGGTGTTCAAGAGTTTGCATCTCGCTTGCAGTCTGGATTAGTTCCTAACTTTGCACGGTGGGCTGATCTTACTTCTGGCTCTGAAGTTCCACCTGAACAGAGAGATATGGTCAATAATGACCTTGATGAAGTTACTGAGTATGTTTTTGAAGTTATTCAAAACTCTAACTTTTCACAAGAAGTGCATGAATCATTTATGGATTTGGCAGTGGGTACTGGCGTTCTTTGCATTGAAGAAGGCGATGCTATAAATCCTATTCGGTTTAGCGCAATACCTTTACCGCATGTAATTCTAGACACTGGCCCAGATGATAATATTGATCACGTTTTTCGTGAGCGCAAAAATATAAGATTTGATCAGCTTGATATTCTTTACCCACGTGGTGAGTTTGATCAGCAAGTCTTGAACATGATAACAAATGGTAAAGACTCGACAACTACAGTTCTTGAAGTTGTTTGCAAAGATTACAGTAAACGAAATGAAAGCGCCTATCTGCATTATGCAATCTGCATGACAACGAATACAGTTCTTATGAAGCGCGAGATGAAGGGCTTAGGGTCGAACCCATTTGTTTGTTTTAGATGGTCAAAGTGTGCGGGTGAAGTTTATGGACGTGGCCCACTGTTCAATGCGTTAAGCGCAATTAAAACAACCAATCTTACTGTAGAGTTAATTCTCGAAAATGCTCAGATGTCTATCTCTGGCATTTACCAAATGGAGGATGATGGTGTTGTTAATGTTGATACAATTAACTTAGTCCCTGGAACGATTATACCTAAAGCTATGGGCAGTGCTGGGCTTCAGCCAATAAATGCGGCTGGAAGTTTTGATGTTGCTCAACTTGTTCTAAACGACATGCGCAATAATATTAAACGCGCTTTGTATAATGACATGCTTGGAGATCCCAACCGAACACCAGCTTCAGCAACAGAGGTTGCAGAAAGAATGGCTGATTTGTCTAGACGAATTGGCGCAGCATTCGGTCGGTTACAAGTAGAGCTTGTACAGCCTGTGCTTCAACGTGTTATATACATTCTTAAAAAACAAGGCCGAATAGATTTGCCTACTGTTAATGGTAGGGAAGTAAAAATTAAATCTGTTTCTCCTCTTGCTCAAGCCCAAGCAAATCAAGACATTACTGCGGTATCTAGGTTTCTTGAGCTTGCACAAAATGCATTTGGCCCAGAACTTATGAACCTATTAATTAATAGCGAAGAAACTGCTGTTTATCTTGCGAAGAAGTTTGGTGTTCCAGATAGTTTGATTCGAGATCCAGCTGAACGTGAACAAATAGTTGCAATGATGCAGCAAATGCAGCAAAGTCAGGTTCAAGCGCCACAACCAATGGAGTAATGCTTGAATCAGAAAATTAATGTAGGCATTGATGGGATACAGCGCCCACTAAAAGATGATCGTGAGATAAGCCAAAACATTGCTTATTTGTTTGCAACTGACACAGGTAAGTCTGTTTTGAAATACTTGCGATCTATTACTATTGAAATGGTACACGGTCCAAATGTAACTACAGAAGAACTGCGTCACATGGAGGGTCAGCGATATATTGTTGGCCTTATTGAGAACCGTGTTGCTCATGCACATAAGGTAAAGAATGATGGAAGAACAACAAATTCAAGAAAGTGACGTAACGTCACAAGACTCACCAGCTACACTTGATAGCATTAATGAAACTTCTGAGAGACCTGAGTGGTTGCCAGAAAAATTTAATACACCAGAAGATCTTGCAAACTCTTACAATTCACTTGCGGCAAAGTTAGGTGAAAAAGAAGATTCACTTCGTGAGAAACTTCTTTCTGAGTTGCAAGAAGAGGCAAGCGAAGGGGTTCCAGAAACGGCTGGTGGCTATGAGCTTCCTGATTTTGTTGATGTCGAAGAGGCTGTTGATAATGAACTGTTAAAGAGTTGGGCTGAACATTGTCATGAGAATGGCTACACGCATCAAGAGTTTCAAAAAGGTCTTGAGCTTTATGCTGAGGCTATGGGACCAATGCCTGATCTTGATGCTGAGGCGGCACGTCTTGGGGAAAACAGTGAGGCTCGAATAGAAGCTGCTAGTCTTTTTGCTAATCAGTTTTTTAACGAGGAAACACTTCCAGCAATAGAAAAGTTATGCGAAACTGCAGAGGGCATATTTGCATTGGAGCAAATTATGGACGCAATAAAAGGGCCATCAACATCTGAGCAGACAAGTGTTGCTGCAAACTTCAATGAAATAGAGCTTCGAGAAATGCAAAAAGACCCACGATATTGGGATGCAGCAAGACGAGATCCAGCTTTTGTTAAGAGAGTTGACGATGGATACCAACGATTACACAACAGAACTTAGAATTATAGAGCGAGGGGGTTATTACTTAACCCCCTTTCAACGGCATCATATAAAAGAGTTTTTGCCAAGGCTGTCTAATGAGAATATAAAAGAGCTTATAGAGTTGGGCCACACCAATATTAATGAAGCTCTGCATGAAATGGTAGATATTAGTGAAGTCTATCTTGTTCGTGATAGGGCTATGGGAATTGTTTTTGTTGGTGGGATTATGTATTCTTCACCAGAAGATGTTGGTCAAATGTTTGCTCTTTTTACAAATGACATCAAAAAGAACTTCAACGTATTAGCTAGGGGTTCAAAAATGTTAATGAGTTATTTTGACAAGACTCACCCCATGTTAGAAATGACAATAAATGCTCGATACGATATGATGGTTCAGTGGGCAACTTGGCTTGGATTTGAGATTGTTGGTATATCTGAGCACGAAAATAACCAATATGTTGAATTTGTGCGTTGCAATCCAATGGAAAAAAATGTTTCACATGAAACATCAAGGCCCGTAATGCACTGAGAAGCCCGACAGGATACCTTCGTTGAGGATGCGGCGCGGATACCCAAGATGCCCGAAAACTTAACATAGGAACTGTAAAATGGCTAACACTATTGATGTAGCATTTATTAAGCAGTTTGAAGCAGATGTGCATCTCGCTTATCAGCGTATGGGTTCTAAACTAAGGAACACTGTTCGCACAGCGAATGTAACTGGTTCAACTGTTCGTTTCCAAAAGATTGGTACTGCGGAAGCAACTACTAAATCTCGGAACGGTAACGTAACTCCAATGGAGCTTACACACACCACAGTAGAAGCAACGATGAGGGATTTCTACGCAGCCGAATATATTGATAAGTTGGATGAAATAAAAACCAACATCAATGAGCGTCAAGCAATTGCAACATCTGCTGCTGCTGCTCTTGGTCGTAAGACTGACAGCATTCTAATTACTGCAATGGATGCTGGAGCAAACTCAACTCAAATCCACGATACAGGCTCTGCTGTTGAAAAGGCTGACTTGTTGATTGTATTTGAAACATTCGGCTCTGCTGATGTCCCAGAGGACGGTGGTCGTTATATTGCGATGCACCCAAAAGGTTATGCAGACTTGTTTGCAATTACTGAGTTTGCATCATCTGACTTTGTTGGTGATCAGAACCTGCCTTACGCTGGCGGCATGTCAATGAAAGAGTTTCTTGGATTCAAGATCTTTTCAACCTCTGCAGTATCTGCTGGTAAGAGCATGTGCTATCACACAACTGCTGTTGGACTTGGCATTAATTCAGACGTTAAAACTGAGGTGAACTATGTGCCTGAGAAGGTATCTCACCTTGCAACATCTATGATGTCCATGGGCGCCACTGTCATTGATGACAATGGTGTTTATGAACTCTTAGATAACAATACATAGGAGATGAGCAATGGCTTTTGATGCAGCAAATCTTACTCGTATTGGTGGAGCCTCAAATGGCGATCTTTGGTTTTATAGCTCTGCAGATGCTATAGCTACTGTTCGCGCATCTGGTTACTTTAACAGTGCAGCAAACATGTTGTCTGTTCGTGATGTAATTATTGTTACTGACACAAACACACCAACAACTCACTTGTGCAATGTTCTTTCAAACACAGGAACTGTTGTTGATGTTTCTGATGGTACAGTAATTGTTGAAACCGATACTGATTAATAGGTTGGGGCTTCGGCCCCACCTCTCTTTGAGGATTTAATATGGCAGTTTCAAGCACTCACGCAAATTCTGCAGTAGAAGTTTCAAGCCGTGCGCTTATTTTAATAGGTGCGGAGCCTATTACTTCATTTGCTGATGACAACAATGAGGCTTTGATTGCATCTAATTTATATGAAGATGTAGCGCGTTCAGCGCTTGTAAATTGCAGATGGAGATTTGCAACAAACCAAGCAGTGCTTAATAGATTAAGCGATGCTCCAACTGGTCGCTATGATGCAGCATATCAATTGCCAAGTGATTGGTTAATGACACATGCTGCTACGGTAAATGATATACCAATTGTATATCAAACATATGGAAATAAATTATTCTGCGATGAAGATGCGTCTGCGCAGATTGTTTTAGATTACAGTTATCGTGCTAATGAAGTTGATTGGCCTTCGTATTTTACTGTTGCTGTAGAGTATGAGGTTGCATCTGTGTTTGCTATTGCCTTAGCTAGAGATAAAGAGTTGGCGCAACTTATGTCTCAGCAAGGAGCTATAGCCATGTCAAAAGCTCGAATGCTAGACTCACAACAACAGACAACAAGGAAGCTCGCAACAAGCAGGTTTGTAACTCAAAGGCGATCATAATGAGAAAGATAAGAGTACCTTTGTCAAACTTTACATTTGGTGAGGTTAGTTCTTCTCTTTTATCAAGGACTGATACACCTATATATACACAATCTGCACAACGAGTTGAAAACTTTTTCTTACGCGCTGAAGGTGGCGTAATCAAACGGTCTGGCCTTCAATACTTGTATGAGTATGAGACAACAATTGACACATCTAAAACGCAGCAATGTCGGCTTTTGCCATTTATTTTTTCTGATGATGAGCAGTACATTATTTCACTTGAAAATGCGAAAGTCAGAGTTTTCCAAATATCTCCAACGACAGGTGCAGTTAGTTTAATACAAACGATAACAGCTGATGTTGATGCTGCAGCTTTGAAGTTTGATGATGATTATTTGCATGAGTATACATATGCACAGGCGGGTGATGTTATGTTTATCTGCCATCAGCTTTTTGTGCCTCAACAGATTGTTCGAACATCACTGACAAACTTTCAAGTTGAAAGCTTTCAGTTTGATCAGAGGTCAGACAATAAAGCTATATTCCAACCATACTTTCCTTTTCAAACAGGTGGAACAACCCTTGATCCATCAGCAACATCTGGAAGTGGTGTTACACTTACAACAAGTGCTGCTTACTGGAATACAGATTCTCCATCTAAACACATTGGAACAACCATTAGATATAATGGGAATGAGATCGAGATTACTGGTGTAACAAGTAGCACAGTTGCTACTGGTGACATATTAGACTCCTTGAAAGTTACATTGTTAGCAAACTCATTAAAAGTTGATGAGGGGTCTACGTCAATTGAAGTAACAATGGTTAATCATGGATTTAGTGTTGGTGATGGATTTACCGTTTCAAATGCTGGGACTATTGGCGGTATTTCAATAAATCAAATTAACGGCGCAAGAACAGTTGCTTCAATTATAAGTGAAGATAAATTTACTTTTACAGCAGGGGCTTCTTCAAATTCATCTGAAGTTGGGGGTGGTACACCTGACATTACAAGTCATGCGCCTACAACAAGTTGGGATGAACAATCTTTTTCTGCGCTTCGAGGGTATCCTGCGGCTGTAACCTTCCACGAAAACAGATTAGTGTTTGCTGGAACTCTTGCTCAACCAGATACTTTATTCTTTAGCAAGTCTGCAAAATATTACAACTTTGATGTTGGCACGGCTGCAGACAATGATTCCATACAAATAACTGCTGCTATTGGTGAGATTCAACAAATACGTCATATTGTTTCAAATCGTGATCTTCAAGTATTTGCTGCATCTGCTGAATTGTATATACCATCTTTCCAGAACCAAGCTTTAACGCCGACGAATGCTCAAATAAGACGTCAAACTCCATTTGGTTCTACATTCCAAAGACCTCAGATTATTGATGGAGCCACCTTGTTTGTTCAAAAGGGAGGCCAAATTGTTCGTGAGTTTGTATTTAGCGATAGTGAAGCTGCGTATGTTGCAAATGCAATATCATCTTTATCTTCGCATTTAATTAAAACTCCAATTGAAATGAACACTCTTTATGGGGCGCTATCGAGATCAGAAAGCTATGTATTTGTTTTGAATAATGATGGTACTCTTGCTGTCTTTAATTCTAATAGAGCAGAGCAAAGAGCGGGATGGGTTGAGTTTACTACAAATGGCAAGTTTCATTCTACAGTAACAATAGATGATCGTGTATTTGCAAATGTAGAATATGACCTTGGAGATGGAACTTCTAAGATTATCCTTACTGAATTTGATTCAACATATAACCTAGATATGGCAAAGGTTTACACTGGTACGGCTGGTGTGTTTGATGTTTCTGGTGAGTTTAATAATGGGGCTGTATTGCAAGTTATAGATGGGAATAATTTTGTTGGGCAGTTTACAGTAGCTAGTGGTAACATTGATGTATCATCTGTTGATGCAACCCTTACTTCTGCTGAAATTGGCTACAAGTTTGATGTTGAGTTAAAGACAAATCCAATAGATGCAAATCTAGGTACGGGTCCAATGACAGGTGAGCCAAGATCACTAGGCAGTGTTTTCTTAGACTTAAACAATACTCTTTCTTGTACAGTAAATAACACTTCTATGATTATTAGAAATGTAACCGATGACTTATCTCTTGAGCAATCAAAGTTCACAGGCAAAAAAGAATTTAGATTGTTAGGATATAGTCGTGATCCTCAAGTTACTATAACTCAGAATGCCCCATTAGAGCTACAAATTAATGGGATGGTAGTGGAGATGATAATCTAATGGACCCTTTGATGATAGCACAGATTGCTTTAGGTGGATTCCAAGCCATCTCCACAATAAGTGCAGCAAGAGCGCAAGCAGTAACAGAAGAGCAGCAAGCAAGGCAAATGGAGATTGACAGAGTCATTGCTGAAGCTGAAGCGATTCAAAAGCAAAATGCTAGAATGGATGCATACATTGCTGCAACAAATGTTAATGAAGCAATGTTTTCTTTTAGCGAGGGCGAAACAGCTATTGTTGAAGATGCATTTTATGCTGCAGAAGAAAAGGTAGTTGGAAAAGACATATCTACAGCGCAAACTGTTTCAAGTTTAGATAGCCATTCAAGAACTGTTGGTGCGCTTATCCAAAAAGAAAAAGCAAAGAATACTCTAATGGCGGGTTACTTTAATGCCATAGATGCCTTTGCAAGTGGTTACATCAGAGCAAAGAGTATCTAATATGCCAGTAATTAGACAAGAGAGACAGTTTTATTTATCGCCCGTAGGCGTTCGATCTTTTGATACTGGCGCTCAAAGGGTAGGCCAAGCTGTAACTAATTTTGCTCAAACAGTGAGTGATGAGTTGTTTCGTGAAGCTGCATCCCTTGGTCAGCAAGAAGCACAAGATGCCGCACTTGCAATTAATAAATCTGATTTCTTTGAATTTGATGAAGAAGGTAAACCTGTACCTTTAACTGTTCCGAAAGAATATGGGCGGATTCGAAGGGAAGTATATCTTGATGTGGTCAACAAAAGATATGACCAAGAGATTCAAGATGAAATAGTAGCCAAGTCTAATGAATACGCTCAAAAATATCCATCTGTTGCTGGTTATACAAAAATGATGGATGGGTATATTGAGGCAACTTTTGGTGCTGCAGAGGGTCGTTTTAAGCAATCTGTTCTTAAATCTTCGGCAGATGTTGTTGCGAAGACAACAGCAAACTTACGAATACAAGAAGAGAAGGCTCGTATTGCTGCAGCTAAAAGGGCTGCAACATTAAATGTTATATCAGCAAGGCAAAAATACTTAGGCTATGTTAGAACTGGGTCTACTGGTGTTGATGCAACGGTTGCACTTGCTGCATATGAGAAATCAATTCTTGAAGAGTTTCAGCTAACAGATAATGTTACTGCCTTTAATAGAAACATGGAGGAGCTTTTAAAAACAAAAGCTTTTGAATCAATTGGTGCTCTGTATGAACAAACTCAAGGACTTAGTGATTCCCAAAGAACAATTATTTCTGAAGCTTTAGAGAACCCTTCATTTGCTCAAGCAATAGAAGATACTGAACTCCGAGCAAAAGTTGTTCAGCTTCAAATAGAATTTTCTTCTTTGCCCATTGGGACTTTGAAGAATGCTTATTCAAGTAAGATTTCATCTGGCGAAGCTATAAAAGAGGTTCTTGATTCTGAATGGCTATCTACCAATCTACCTAAAATTAATAAAGACTTAGCAAAACTTTCAGCAGATTTCAGTGCAGCAAACGCTGTTAAAAATTTAATTAAATATCATTATGAAATAAAAGATTCAGCGCCTGATGAAGAACAGATGAAGCTTGCTACAAATGAAACATTTGATGCAATTAGGGCTGAGTTTGTAGAGGTTATAGATAATATTCCAGCTAATCAGTTTGATTCTGAGTTAGCCGATAGGATGTTTGCTGCATTAGGTCAGGACTCTGTAGATTCTAGAATTTTTGATGAAGTTAAGGAAAATATGGATTCTCCAAGCGGACGACAGGTGGTTACTGTCTTGGAAGCATTAATAGAAAATCTTTCTTTTGAAGATAGGCAAGAGTTAGTTAAAAATATTACACCTTATGTAACAAATAGAGTTCAAGCGGAAGCTAGTGCAGATAAAAGAGAAAGCGACGAGGCAGCAAGAAAAGCCGCTCATTTTAAAGCTATTCGTGATGCTAAGTTACTTGAAGCTAAAACTAGAAGAGAAGCTATAGAAACAGCAGAAAAAAATGCAAATGCTGTTTTGCTTGCTGAGGTAAAAGCTGACTTTGACTTTTATATGAGCCCTGAAAACTTAGATGAGGAAAAAGCAAGGGCTGCTTTGGCTCGCCTTAATGATCTTGGTCTTAGTACATTAACTCCTACTCAGCTTGCTGATATTGCTACCCTTCAAAAACAAGGTGAGCGTATTGGTGTTAAAATTGATCAGGCTGCAGCAAAGGGACGGGTAGAAGAATCAATACGTAGTATTTCAGCAAATGTTGAATTGTTGATTTCCTCAGACCTAACAGAAGGTGGCATTCCTAGAGGGATTGAAATGCTTAGGTCTCAAATTAGAGACAACCCTATTTTTAATAATCGTGAATCTGAGAGAAATAGGTTGCTAAATCAGCTTAGAGATTTTGATAGTAAGTATCAGACGCACATTGAAAAGAATCAAAAACAAGGTGTAATAGATAACTTTGATTCTACTTTAATGAGCACTCAAGATTTGGTGCGAGATAACGCTGCAACTGCAGATGATATAAGAATTTTAAAGAGCACTGTTTCTACGCTTCCAGTTTCTGCACAAAGAAAAGCCCTTGAGTCTGTTTCAAAAATAGAGGCTGAGTTTCTAACACAACAAGTCTTTCAGGAGTTTTCTAGTTTTAATCAGAAAGGATATAGCTCAGACATTGCAGACTTAATAAACTTGCGCCTTGGTGGTGATACTTCAGTTTCTTTTGCTGATGCTGGGCTTCAAAGCTATGTTAATAAATTGGTTGAGCTTGAACAAACAGGTCTTAATATTCAACCTACACTTTCCAAGCTACATGAAATTGCAAAAAAACGTAATGCAGCCTACATTAAGACTAAAGATCTTGATAACAGTGTAAAGAATGTTGAGGCTGTTGGGATTTCTGCATCAAAAGAAGATGTTGATAATTTTGAGGAAGCCAAACTGTTTCCAGTTTTAAATGTCGACTCTTCCGCTTCTGCGGCTCAAGCTGTTTTAAGCAAACCAAATCTTATTTACTCTGAGCAACAAGGGCAGTTGCAACTTACTAAGTATGGTCAAGAGTTAAGTAAATTATTTTCAAAGGGCGTTGTTCCAAAACATGTCATTGATGTTTTAAACTTTGGGGCAAAGACTCCAAATTTAAGTAGCGTTGGTTTTGAGAACCTTAGACAACTTTATGGAATGGTTTCTAATTTAGATGCGGCTGGTAATGCATTTAATATTATTAACAACCAAGGAATGCCTTATTCACTTGATGAGCAATCACTAGCTATTCTAAGTATAGCTGCATTTAACCATGATGTTTTAAAAACAAATGAAACATTTGCTCAATCATTGCTAGAGGTTTCTAGCTCAATTAATGAGTTGGGAGTTGACAATATTGAGCAACATCTTGAGGCAGTCTTAGGTAAGAAAATAAACAAGTTTGTTGTTGATAATTATCCTGATGTAAACCCTGCAGGTCGTAGATTTGTATTGAATGCTGCTAGATCTTTAGCAAATGGCGCTTTGAGTGAAGATGATTTAAAAGCAAAGATAGATTATGTAATTGAACAAAACTTTGGTTATGATGAAAAGATAATTGGAACAACTGTTGGGTATAGATCAAGAGATAAAAAAATACCTTTAGTATTTGGCGCTCGCTCTAGTTTAGATGCTAGTTCAATTGCTGCTATGGATGCTGATGTAGAGCAACGAATTATTAGAACACTTAGTTCTTCAGATCAAATAATGCTTACTGCTCAACTTGGAATTGGCACTGCTTCAAGACTTTATCAAAAAGCAGCTATAGAGGGACGTGAAACAAGAGGTGTTGATCCGAGTCTAGAAGAAATTAATCTTGGATTATTTGGGCCACTTCAAGAGGGCGCTCAAGCAGATGAAAGCTTAAGAGACTTTCTTGTTGGGTCAAGGCTTACAGCAAAATGGGGATATATTCCTAATCGAAATGATCCAAACCTGCTGACTGTTGTTCTTCGAAGAGAAAATGGAACATATCAACCAACTATCTTAACTGTAGATGTTCGTGAATATGCACCAATAGATAATGCATTAAGTGAAGTTGTACAGAGCATGTACACTAATTATCGCGCTGCTGTACAAAACTCTCCATCATCTGTTGATATGAGATCAGTTGAAGACCTTATGTTATTTAATGATGATGTTGCGTTTAATAATCTTATTGCTGAGAATAATGTTGTCAAACTTTTTTATTTAGCTACGCATCTTGCAAGAAATCCTGAACTGATTCAAAGCGAAGACCATCTTAACAGGCTAAACACAATGGTTGAAAAGAATATTTTCAGCAAGCGGCAAGCAGAGATAATCAGAAAGGCGTCAGGTTTTGAGTGAGATTAAATTTGAGCCTTGGCGCCCTACTCCACCAACAAATGAAATTGGGTTAGATAAAAATGACCCTACGTTTTTAGACACCTTTCGAGCAAATACTACTCAGTATTTTCAGAATGCTGTTTCTGATACAATTCAAGAAGCTAAAGGGCTACCAGCACCTGATCTAGATTTTGATATAGAAGAGTTTATTAAAGAAACTGGTGTCGATCCTTTTGGCACTGTAGCACGTCAGCTTCGCTCTAGAGCAATTAATAAATCTGAAGCAGAAAGAATATTCTGGAACGCAACCAAAAACTTAAAGTCACAAGAGGTTTTAGAAAAGAGTGGCTTTGTAAAATCTATGATTGCTGATCCGTTGTTTCTTTTTGAGTTAAGCTCTCTTGGGGCATTAAATAAAGGTGCAAAGTTTTTTGGTAAGCAAGCATTAGCGCGTGAAGCAAGGACTGGTCCTGACCCATATTTTGGCCCTTTAATTACAGCAAAGATAAATGAAACATATGCAAAGAAGGGATTTAGATTAGCTAATCTTGAAACTGCTTTTTACTTTGGAACTCCCAATGCTTTGACATTTGCTGATGCATTGGCTCAAGGCGAGGATGCGGAGAAAGCAACTATTGATGCGGTAACAAATCAATTACTTGCTCAAGGTTTTGCCAGTGTTGTTGGTGGCGGCATAGGTAAGGCTGTTGATATTACAAACCGCAAGGCTTTTAATGATGCATTTCGACATGCTCAAGAGGTTCATCAAAGCGCAAAGAAACCTATTGACACAACATCAGTAACGCCAAAGCCAGCCCCAGAAACTGATGCTGTTCCAACTTCAATTACAGCTGAACCCCTTCCAGAAGTAGAGGCTGGTGAGCTAGACTTTATGGGTACTTGGTTTACTGATTCTATTTTTTATAAGAGCTTACCCACTCCAGTTAAAAGCGTAATGAACTCAGATGCTCCAGATGAAGTTAAGCTGATGTTTATGAGGCTGATTAATGATGGTGGTGTTGGATTTAAAATGAATCAAGCTGGTAAGGTTTTTGGGCGCTCTGTTGCTCAAGAATCTGGTGAGCTTGCTGGTAAGTGGGGTGAGACTTATCAAGAGTTGCATAGTATTTGGAGTGAGGTAAATCCTAGAGGTGGTGCTGCGCCACTTGATATGCCTATCCAAAATACAATTGAGTATCTTAGAAAAGTTACAGGTAAGGATTCCTTAACATTTGAAGACTTTGGTAAACATATTGTTGATCTTTATATAAATCAGAAAACTCCTAAGACAGAGTACGAAGCGAGAGCATTGAAAGTTGTTCGGGAATATTTTGATCAATGGGATCAGGCTTTAAATGATGTTGGGTTGCTTAACAATCAGAGCGCATTGCTTTCCCGAGCGCAAAAGGTAGAGGGTAGAATTACCAGTATTGATAATGTTATTACTGATATAATTAAATCAAACCGCGATTTTTTGGAAACTCAAGTAACTAAAAACTTAGATAAGATTGATGATCTTGAGGCTAAGTTTAAATCAAAAGGTTTAACGAAGAACCAGCAAGACTTACTTACAAAACTTAGAGCGGAGCGAGATGCTTACTCAACTGCGTTAGAGGCATCTTATAATATTAGAAGCTCTAGTGATGTGTTAAATTATGTAAACAATATAAAAGCCAGTGTAAAACAAGAGAAAGCATTAACTAATCTTGTCAACCATTTAGATAACATGAAGGCAAGATACGATAACTTGCAATCTTATTTAGATGGCTCTGCTGTGGACAAGGGGTTAAGAGAACCTTTCTTCCCTAGATATTTTAATCGTCAATACATTGCTAAGAACAGAGATAAGTTTGTTTCTGTTTTAACAAAAGAGTATCAAGAAAACCCTCTTGTTTGGAAGTGGGATAGCAAAACAAAAAGATATGTTCAGGTAAGGCTTGATACAGATTATCAATCGGCAAAGCTTCGTGCAGAGCAAACTGCAGATGAAATCCTAGACATGGTTGATGATGATGGATTCAACGATGAGTATGCCTATTTTGGCGCTGGCAAATCTAAACATCTTCTTCATCGCAAGCTTGATATATCAAACTCTAAGCTTCAAGAGTTTATGATTACAGATCTTAAACAGGTTTTGATTGCTTACAATAGTAAGGTTGCTCCTAAGTATGCTTTTGCTAAAGCATTTCGGAATCCTGATACGGGTGGTCCGGCTTCGATAGAGGATGTTATTGATGATATTACTAAGAAGATGGAGAAGGCTGGTTTATCGCAAGATCAAATAAACATGGTCAACAAAGAGTTTAATGCTTCTTACGATAGGATTGTTGGCAGAGTTTTAACGCAACCAGATACAATAAATACTAGGATTGCTCAGTGGCTACAAACAGCTACGCAGTGGACATATCTTGGTGGTGCTGGGGTTGCTGCTATTTCTGATTTTGCAAATGTTTTTATGGACAATGAATTAAGAACTATCGGGAAGGGTATGCTTTCTTTGATGGATGATAACAGCATTAAGATGTCTAGGGGAGAACTTCTTAAATCTGGCGATGGCTTTGAGATTATTGGTGGCACATATTCTATGAAATTTATGGAATCTTTATCATCTGATCCATTTAGAAATGGTTTAACTGACAGAATAAACAATGGGTATTATCAGTTTAACTTGTTAATGCAAATGACTTTGCTTGCTAAAAATATGGAGTCTATGTTTAAGGGGCATACAATTATTGAGTCTGCTTTGAGGCTTGCTTATCCAGATAAGTATGGAAAGCCAAAAGAATGGGAGATTACTTTCTTAGCTCGATATAACATTACTCCAGAGCTTGCGAAAAGAATTGCTGATTCACCTCATCAGGCTACAAAGAATGGCTTCATCTTACCGAATACAACTGAATGGACAGATGAATCGGCTCTTACTGCATTTAGGAGTGCATTGCGCTCAAATGTAATGAATAGAGTTATTATGGGAACACCTGCTGATAAACCTTATGCAATGAGCGGCAAAACCTATATGCCTATTCACATTGCTAAGATGATGGGGCTTTCTGAATCTAAAAGATTTAAGGGGTATGCTGAAATAGAATCTCCTTACCTTGCTTTGCCGTTTACTTTTTACACCTACACTGTTGGCGCATTTAACAAGATAACAACAAACTATGCACAAGGCTTAACAAGAAATCCTGCAGCGCATTTTATTGTAGCTATGTTCTTGGGTTATCAAGTTATGAACGCCCGAACTCCTAATTGGGCTATGGAGAAAATGGACGCAGAAGACAAAGTATTGCGTACTTTTGATTACTCTGGTCTTGCAGCGCTTTATAGTGATTTGGTTTATCGCGGTTTAGAAATGGGTATGGCGTTTGATATTTCAAATCCAACACCATTTGAGCCTAGATTTACTGAAGATCCTGATGCTATTGGTGGTGTTGTTTCTATATTTGGGGCACCCGCAGATTACTCATATGGATTTGTAAAGTCCTTGCAAAACTTTGCTAGAGGAAATTATGAAGATGGAATGGAGCAAGCTGTTAGCCAAATTCCATTGATAGGAAACTTTATGATTAAAGAATGGACAAACGATTTGAAGCAAGCTCTAGGAGATTTTGCTGCTGGCTTTGAATGATTTGTGCGTTGTTCAATTTGTTTGCCATTGTTATGCGTTAAAAAAAGAGGTCAAGCATGACAATTAATCTATCTGATAATACGCCACGGGTATCTTATGCTGTTGCTGAGGGGGTTTCTCAATCAGCATTTACAGTTTCGTTTGAGTTCTTTGATAACGATGATCTTAATGTGTATGTTGATGGGACATTAAAAACTTTAACAACGGATTATACTGTAACGGGGGGAGATGGCTCAACGGGTACAGTTAATTTTGTATCTGCTGTTGTGGGTGCTACAGGTGGATCTACTGTTGTTATTACAAGAGACATTGATCTTGATAGAACGACTGACTTCCCATCTTCCGGCCCTTTTAATATTGCCTCTTTGAACACTGAGCTTGATAGATTTGTTGCTATTGCTGCAGATTTAAAAGACCAAGCAGATCGTGCGCTACAGCTTACTGATTATGATTCTGCGGTATCATTAGTCTTGCCTAATGTTAATAGTCGTAAAGGTACAGTGCTTGCGTTTAATTCTACAACTGGTGCTGTTGAAGCTGGCCCTATTACAACCAATGTTAATCAGCTTGCTGATATTTCTGATGATATTGCCACACTTGCAGACATTGAAGATGGCACAGATGCAACGGATGCTATTCAAACTGTTGCTGGAATATCAAGTAATGTTACGACAGTTGCTGGCAATTCAAGTAATGTTACAACGGTTGCTGGGATTTCTGCCAATGTGACAACTGTAGCTGGTATTAGCTCTGATGTTACAGCCGTTGCTGGGGATGCAACTGATATTGGGACAGTGGCAACAAACATTGCTTCCGTAAATACTGCTGCAACAAATATTGTTGATATTCAAAACGCTTCAACAAATGCCGCAACAGCAACGACAAAAGCTGGAGAAGCGGCAACTTCTGCAAGTAATGCTGCAACGTCAGAAACAAATGCAGCAACATCGGCAACAAATGCGGCGACTTCTGCATCGGCTGCGGCAGCATCACAGACTGCGGCGGCTGCATCGGCTGCATCTGCGGCGTCTGCTTTTGATAACTTCGATGATACTTACCTTGGCAGCAAAACATCTGATCCAACAACGGACAATGATGGTGATCCGCTAAATGCTGGCGATTTGTATTTTAACAGCACTGCCAATGAAATGCGTGTATACGATGGTGCGAACTGGATTGCAGCAACATCGGCTGGTACTGCAAGTTTAATCTTGTATGAATATACGGCAACATCTGGGCAAACAACATTCTCTGGCGCTGATGATAACGCGGCATCTTTGAGTTATACCGTAAACAATATTCAAGTTGTAATGAATGGGGTTATTCTTGATCCTTCAGACTACACTGCAACGTCAGGAACCAGTGTTGTATTGGCAAGCGGTGCGGCGACAGGTGATACTGTAAACATCTACGCATTTAAAAGTTTTACTGTTGCTGATACTGTTAGCGCATCGGCTGGTGGAACATTTGCTGGAAACATTACTGCAACAAAGTTTCTAACCACAGCAAACAAAATTGAAACATCAATCTTCAGAGTGAATGCACAAACATTAACTGCTAATACAACAATTGATGCAGATGAAAACGCAAACGCCACTGGGCCATTGGTTATTGATACTGGCGTCACTCTCACCGTCACATCAGGGGGGAACTTGAGCATTGTCTGAGATT